>Ga0123352_10004951_pt1 | contig 19855 bp, 9 predicted proteins | sample TergutLab28metaG_FD_89700 | JGI IMG/M metagenome (GOLD analysis project Ga0123352, IMG submission 89700) | Labiotermes labralis P1 segment gut microbial communities from Petit-Saut dam, French Guiana - Lab288 P1 | ecosystem: Host-associated > Arthropoda: Insects > Digestive system > Gut ...
AATTGTAAAAGGTGAGTCTTATTGCAATTCAGTGACAAAAAATTGCTTTGAAACCAGTTAATTGTTTGATTCATAACTAAGTTAATATTACTCTGAAATTCTTCCAAATTAATATTTGAAATTACAATGCTCGTGTCGTCAGCGAATAATATAGATTCTGCTACTCTGTTTATGGTTCGTGAGAGATCGTTAATGTATACTAAAAATAGTAGTGGACCTAATATCGACCCTTGAGGGACCCCATGTTTCACTGGTTCCCATTCGGAGGTCAATTTAATGGTCCTATTGTCTTTTATTACTACTCTCTGATATCTATGATTTAAATAGGATCTCATTAATTGATTAGCAATACCAGAAATGCCATAAAATTCTAATTTGGTCAATAGTATATTGTGGTTAACACAATCAAACGCTTTTTGAAGGTCACAAAATACGCCACCAACAAAGTGTTTTTTGTCTAGAGAAGACAAAACAGTGTTTAGGAGGGCATAATTAGCCATATCAGTGGATGATTTTTCCCAAAAACCAAATTGTTCTTTAACCAGTATGTTATTATCTTTTAAGTAAAGACATTGCTAATATATTTTTTTAAATTAATAAGGATCGGAATTTGTAACAATATGCTTGTATCATCAGCAAATAGAATCAGCTTAGATATGTCACATATAATGTTTGGAAGTTCATTAATGTGCAAGAGAAATAATAGATGTCCAAGAATAAAGCCTTGAGGGACTCCATGTTTGACTCCAATTTAGAGAAATATGTACTAGAATTATTTTTTAACAAAAAACTCTGATACCTACCTTTTAAGTAAGATTTAATTAGTTTGTTAGCTTTACCTGAGATACCATAAAACACCATTTTTGACAACAATATAGGCCTATAATGATTAACACAGTCAATTGCATTCTGTAGGTCACAGAAAACACCACCAACCAACAATTTACTGTTTAATGACGAAAGTATAACATTCATTACAGTGTAAGAAGCTATTTCTGTAGGCTGGTTATTTATAAAACCAAATTGTTCATTACTAAAATATGGTTACAATATATGTGGTAATATAATCTTATATATATAATATTTACAAAAATCTTTGAAAAGGACGTGAGCAAGGAGAGAGGTCTATAATTTCATAAATGTATTTTATCTCCTTTTTCAAATAAAAGTTTAATTTCAGAAAATTTAAATCTAGTGGGAAATTTACTAGTGGAAAGCGTCTTGTTGCGTATATAAGCTATAGGGAATGAAATATGTAACAAATTTAATTTTAGAATTTTTGTTGATATATATTATTAGAGGGTTGATGTAGAAAGGAGCTATCATTTTGTTTGATCTTGGTTCTTACTGAAATTTAAAACTTTGTGGCTCAATCTAGATGGTCAAAATGACATGATTTGATCAACTGACTTCTTATTTGGCATATTTGATTTCTCAGGGTTAAATTTAACATAAAAAAATCGTCAGTTCCTGTTGACGGTATATTTCTATTATGTTTGGAGGTTCTATTGGTTACTAATTCTTGACTGACAGAATTAGATGAAACTGCAATACAGATACTAAGCATAGAATCATTCACACTGTCTGCCATTTCAGAAGTATTCCGTAGGGCACATTGGCATAGGCTATAAAACACATCAAAGAATAAATCTGATTGAAGACAATCAATAATCACACAATAATCCATCTTCACATGAACACAAATATGGACAAACTGCATCATACATGAAAATAATAAAATATTAAAAAACAGTAAATATTCTGGTTTAAAACACTAACAGAAATCACAATTAATTATTAAACAATTAAAAAACCCCATCAGGCCTCATATGACATGGAATATTAAGAATTCATATATATTCTTCAATTGAGTAGAAGGCTTATTCAATTAAATATTTCTTCAAATCTGATATAAAACACTTTTTCCTTAGAACTGACTCAGCAATATATTCGGAAACTTGGTTAACAATTTTTATGATCCTTTCTGGTACAATGCAAGGGTGGTGTTTTTGCTTCTGTTAATTCCTTCTTATTAGGACTGCACAGTATTTTTTGTAATAATTTTTATCTGAAAATTATTTGTATTCCTAAATAAAATATAAAGCTCTCCTTTCCTATTATGTGATAATACTTTTTGTAATCCAATTATTATCTTTAGGCCTATTTCCTATGTAAATAGCAGGGTAACTATTTTCAATGTTTCTTAGAAGGATGCACTGAAAATTATTGAATATTTTATTAACATTATTCGTGTTGCAAATTGTATCCCATATTTCTTCCCATACCATTGACTGGAAGTTATTTAGTGTCTGACCATTGATTAGCCAAACTTTCTTCTTAGGAGCCATTTTGTGAAGAGAAATATTTAGGTTATCCAAGATAACAATTTGTGCATCAAGGTTGGATAGACCATTTTCCAATGGGTGTGCTGTTATGCTATTACATTTCACAATGTCTAAAAAGAAGCTATCTATCAATGTTCCTTTATTGTTAGCCACCCTAGTAGGGAAATTCACCCTACTTGAATAAAGTTATAAGTTTTCATTAATGTTACAAGTTTTTGCTTGGCTGAGTTTTCTGTAAGAAAGTTTATATTGACTTCACCAAAATAGAAAAGTGAGGTAGGTTGATATAGACTTTTTACAGCCTCCTCCAATAATTTAAAAAACTGGTCCAGACTCAGGATGGAGATCTGTGTATGCAACACACAATAATTGTTATCATTTTAGTGTTTAGTTAGTCACACATATTTCAAATGTCTTTTCACTACAAAATTTATTTAAACCTATCATATTGAAATTTGTATTGTTCCTTGTCATAATACATATACCCCTCTTTGAAACCCTCTCTACAGAAACTTGATGGCAATCTATAATTACTTAAAGAAAGATTTGTTATTTCTTGTTCTCTCAAATTATGTTCACTTCAACAAATGAGATGAGCTCTAATGAAATTAGAGTGTGTAAGTATACTTAACTCATATATAATTTTTTCTTGGACTCATTTTCTGATGGTAGATGATTAACTTATTTGATTCATTTATTCTTACTATCAACCTTTAATTCCGTAAAGAAATCCTCATGTGCCGATGTAAAGTATGCTCATGTGTCACCATCTATTCCTACTGTGAACATATGGTGTGCTTGTAATACAAACTGTAGTAATTCAATTGCTATTATGGTGAAGATTATTTCAAGGTTTCAAAATGCCTTTTTCCTCTTTCATGACAAACGATGTGTGAGATTGTACCAAATCCTGGTAGGATAAGGGTGTCCAACAAATCAGAATAAGTGCTGGTATAGAAATGGGGGGCTGGATTGGTTATGAGATGGCCAGGTTTTGTTTACATACATATATATATATATATATGGTATGGTGCTTCTTTATTCTCTGGTTCTATATGGTTTATATTTTCCCCCTCCCACTTAAGGGGTTTCTTTCGGTCCCTTAGGAGTTGGATAAAAGGCAATGAGGATTTTTGATTCTGGTTGGATGGAGTATTTTAGTGGTCAGGGCTTATATTGGGTTCTTTCTATCTTGGTAGGGTCAATTAGTGGTTCCAGTATAATAGTTTGAAGGTGTTTTAGGCTTTTTATGACAAACTATTTTGTTGTTTATGTTGATTATTACTTGAATAGCTTTTAGATTTTAGAGAGCAACACTGAAGGTGTTGATCAGGTAGTTATTGCCTTTAAGTTTGTATTTATAAAAGTTAGTGGTTGTCTTTACAGCAAAACTGTAATGTTTTTCTTAAACTACATACATAGAAGTGTAAACAGACTTTAACCACTATAGTGATAAGTTAGCAGCAGTCACTTTTTGTGTCACTTCTTTAATTGGAATCTTTATTCAGTTTTATTATTAACAACAGACCTCTTTCTTTGTTTTAAGTTAATTTGAAAGTGAGGATAATTACTTTATCTAAGATTATGTCAAAACTGATTACAAATGAATGCTTCTCACTTGTGAGGCTAATTATTCAAACAGTACTTTTTGAATGCAACTCAAATATTACTGCTGTTGTTCCTAGTGTGCAAAACAGAATAGTTATCAAGTTCACCTGATGATACATAACCCATTAACAAGAGCTTGTTTTGTAGGAACAGCCTAATAGGCTTTTACAGCTGACTGAAGCAGGTCAATTTTTCTCTAAAATCAGCCCCCACCCCTCACCACCTAGTAGGTACAGTACATTACAAACGGTGGTGAACAATGCATATGCATTTACAAATATTATTAACAACATTATTAAGAGGATAGTGACAAGTGACAGACAAGTGAATGCGGTAATGAACCTTCAGGTACCATAAAATGTGGGAATTTTTTGACTAGCTGAAAACCAGTTATCTTCTCAAGAATGACTCTGCTCCATGGAGTAGGTAATTAAGTAGTAAGTATTATTATTAACAACATGCTCAAAATATGTGAGAAAGGTATAATAGATCAAGAAATTTCTTACACCTCAGCTCCCTTGCAATTAAAGGGTTTTGTATTAAACAAATCTCATAACAAAGGCCTTATTATTTTACAATCTTAAGCACTGTCAGTAGTAAAATGTACGTTAGTAAAATATCTTGTTGCTGTCCTAAAGCATTTGAATCTGCAAATCATGAATTTGAGGTTCATGTTGATGGGTTTTCTGTGAACTTTCAGGCTAAGTCATCAGGTCTCCTGCAGGAAAAGTAGCTATCTCTTTGTCTCCATAGTGAAATGAATATTGGCGTGGTACAAGAATGTGTTCAGCTTCCATTCTGAGCACCTGTCATCCACATAGCAAAATCAACAGATGGTTTTGTGCGCCACTTTATCCAGCAGTTTCTTGTCCATGATAATGTACGTCCACTTTTCAGAGCACATGCCTCTTGAACCACAATTTTAGAGACACATACACAATGCTGTAAGGTAAACCCAGCATTTTGTTTTTATGGGAGGAAAATTTTCAAGTTCAATTCATGCACCATATACATGTGCAGTCCTAGCCTTAGGGATTGTCCAGTTTATTAGAATGTGGGATGTGTTATTCAATTGTGGATCATAAAAGTGCACAATCCATTAAACTACAAGACAGTCATTTTCTTTATACTGGCAAATGAAGTAGAAGTTTGGAAATTTCATTACTTCAAATACATCATTTTCAGCTACATATCTGTAAACTTTCCTAATGAATATTCCATCTTCAACTATACATCATGCAATGGCTAATAAACGAACTATGTAGGCCTGTGTCTTATGAGGTGACCATCAAGCAACTACTGAAGTTACATCCTGCAGTTATGGAAAATGAGAGGTCACAACTGCATTCAGAACTCCACCAACAAAACCAGGCCTCAGCCAGTTCAATCCCATCAACAATACTCTTGAGAACCATTTTCATATCCTCTTCCTATTAAGACCCATATCTTTGAACTTCTCTTGCAGGTTTTTTGACTGAAATGTTCTTTGCATTTCTTATGTACACCATATGCTACATATCTCACCCACTCTTTCCTCTTTGATCATCCTAGCAATATAAATTATCAAGTTCTTCAATCACGCATTTCCCTCAACCATCCTGCCACTTCCTACCTTGTAGACCAAATATTACTCTAAGCACTCATTTCCCAAACACACTTGGTCTTCCTGGACTGCTTGACCCTTGAAGATGATGGCACCACAAACCTTTCAAACAATGGTAACCATTCACCCAACAACAAAGTATCACATCCCATAAGACTTGGATCTTCACACCTGATCTCCTTACTGTGAAGGGCAAAGTACCATACCCACACAAACCAATGGGTAACACAAGAACAATGCATATATAATCCATCTAAACACAACTTCATTCCTATAAATTAAAATTAAAATCAGAAGCAGCTACGTGTTGTGCTTCTAATTTTAATTTGTATGAGTAAGCGTGTGTTTAGACAGAACATATTTATGCTGTTCTTGTAATACCGTAATACAACAAGCCTGAATCACCTTACAAACAATGGGTAAAATTATGGCATGTTAATTGTAATCTTCAACTCTTCTGCATGGCACACAGGAAGACAATTCCAAAGTCAATGGGAGCAAACACTGCATGAATTAAATTTTATCTCACTTATACCAGGAATGCAATTATAATCTGTCCCTTCTCTTTTCATATATATCAACTCTGCCACATCTGCAAGGATTTATGGATCTACTTGAGAACAGTGCCGTCACCGAACTTTCAATATGGCGGCCAGCAAGTGACCAAAGTGGGTAGCTCAGACGGCTCACTTCACTGTTTATACGAGACATGAGACGCTTCGTTCTGACACTAACACTACCCAACACCCCTAACCATTGTCTGTCTCGAACAGACATAAGCACACTACACAAGCAACTCCTTCAGTCATGTCAAAAGATCCACCATTCCCATGATGGCACTATTCTCAAGCAGTGCAGGATTTACTAGCTATCTTGGTGTTCTCTGTCCTGCAACATTGCAAGACACACAAACATACAAAGTTTGCCCTGCGCTTACCTTCAGACCACATGTGTATGCATATTGCAACCATAAACATGAAACATTCAAAATATTTTAAGTTGGAAGTACGGTTTGGAAGCAAGCCACTGCTACTTGCCCTGCAGTCATCTACCCAAACTAGAGTATCTGTAGCTTGGAAAAGCAAAAGAGGGTTGCCTCCCAAATCATTTTAACATTTTAGTCATAAAGGTATAAATAGCACATAAAATGAAACAAAACGTATTAACAATTTAATGAAAGCAAGAGAAATACATATATTAATTTCTATTAATTAACTTGTCTGTTCACAATCTTCATTGATTACCACCTATGGCATGCCAAGTGCAAAGTTAAGTATCCCCTACTACCTAATTACATCACAGAATACTGTACAAGTATTTAATATGCCCTACACATCGCATTCGAGTAACACTTTTACTGCACATCTCTGCACGTCAGTCCCATTGCCAAGGTTTCCCGGGTGTTGGAAGTTTCTTTCTCACCAAATCTACAGATTCGCTGCTGGTGCCTTCTCCGCCACCTTCAGCAATAGCAATGCGTCCCAAATCTGCTAGCACTGCCGGAGGCTTAACTTCTCTCCTGCCATCACGCGAACAATAGTAATTTGCTGCCAAAACGTGCGCAGGACCCTCAGGAAGATTAGGTGGTGGCTGTGTTCGAGCAGACAACCCTTCACCAAAGCGCAAGGCATTTGTGTGTTCTCTTCCCAGAAGGAAATTTCTCAGTTTTTGAAGTACGGGTGAAACGTCTCTTGGTTTTACGGTATATGACATTATTGCACAACTAAATGTATTTTAAACTTACAAATTTATCTACCACTCCAAATTTGGTAACTATTTCACTCCTTCAACATGAACATCAAACAGGCTACCCAACCTAATGCACAGAAAAATAGTAGGAATAGTTGGCGGCATCCTCAATGTCCTGTGGTCCGTGGCTTCAAATCCGTCTGCCATTTGGGAAACGCATTGCCTTGTATTTGCAATGGCAACTAGATGAAATAATTTGAAACGTGATTTACTAGTTGGCGATGGGAGAAATTAATAATACAGTACCCGGAATTTTCTGTGATGAAACGCAAGAACAAAGTTTAGCAGTCACAGCTGATAGTCCGGAATATATGGAAGATTTACGAAAAGATAAGTATGTGAACGAAAGAGACGAAAATGTGGAGGACAGACTCAAATATAAGGAGCTTAGAAAGAAGATCTACGACTTGGATCATAGTTTACGAATACAGAACAACCTTACATGTCATCTTCAGCAAAAGAACGAAGAATTTGGCAGTGAAATCGACAAAATATTATGGGCTCAAAACAGAGCCAGACTAACCTTAGCAAGTCAACAAAATTTTCAGTTTGGGATTAATCACACAATGGATCAGCATGCGGCGCAAGTAGCGTATATGGTAAATAAAGCTGACAGTTCTGACGAAATGTTTAAGAGAAAACAAGTTCTGATTGAAAAAATTTATTCAATGAAAACGACACTTCAAGAGAGGAAGAAGGAAATCGAACAAATTGAGTTTCATGCAAATAAAATTAAACAGGAAAATCTAATAACGAGAAAAAGGAACCAAGCTATGCTTATAAGACTTGGTAGACAACATCAGGAAGCTAAATTTCATCATCAGCAGATACTGGATAAACTCACGACTCTTCGGGACAGACTGAAGAAAAATGCAACCAATATTGACCAAGAAAAGTTACATAATTAACTTGTAGTAATAGCATATTGCATATTTTAGTGTTTCCTTTGTGTTCATTACGCTTTTGAAGTTTCATAACCAAAATCTGAGATCCTTCATTTGCAGATAGTAACGTTTCTTTGGAATTAGTTGTGTTTTGTACAGTACATGTTAGTTAAGAAAGTTCTGCATATATTGTGGTGGACAGATAATACAGAAGTAATCAAGAGTTTATAGTCATAAATTTGTTGTCTCCGAAAGTTCATTGGTTTTAATGTGTACTACATAAATTAACCAATTTCCAGTTTGTATCAAATGTCATAATTCATACTGATGTTAAAATAATGTGTGTACATACAAATGTCTGTTTTGTCCTCCATAGAAGTCCTGCCCTGATGGACATAAAACTCCACTTCAAAGGAGTGCATTATGACGTTTCGGTGCCCTTTCGAACTTTAAGCTGATGGAAAGTGAAAAAAATTAATGACATTCTATTGAACAAATAAGGGGTAAATAATTGCGAAGGGATATTGTGAAATAAGAGTTCATGAAAATTGGTCCGAAAATATAGTTCTGTGTGGATTCCATATTGTTAAGAAGTTCATAGTTACTTCAGATTAAGTTTCATTTCGTTGCAAGTTACTCCACGTACTTGGGAAGCGTGATTCTTGTGCTTAGTTCAACACTTGCACACCATGGCGTAGAATTCTGCTCGTGTTATCGTGGCTCAAATATCGTTTGTCAAATGTTTCGTATTTTCTAAACCTGTCTTGCAGCTATTGGGTCACGTGAATCGTAAATTGGTATCGTGTTTAGTGTTACGGTTCAGAGGTACTGTGTTGTTTTTCCGTTTGTTTAGACTCACATCTGGACTTCGTTTCCGTACTAAATAACACGAGAAATGCATGTGTTCAACTCTATTCCAACTCATATGGTAAGATGTCGGTTTTACTGCCGTCGTATATAAGAATATTTATTTTGTGTTCGTTGTGTAGGCACTGCATGAAAGAGTACGTTAAGTGGATGTGGGAATGGGTTAATATTCTGCAGATCTCATGGAAAATAAAATGCCGAATCTGGGCAGTTTACGATTGGATTGATTGCCTTGTACTTTCAGTGATCCATTCCGACTGTGTAAAGTTGTATTAGAGCCAGCCCCACTTCTGGAGTATTACCTAGGATTGTGTAATAGTCTGGACTTCTCGTGCTAACGGATCAAGTGTACGCTGCGGTACACGGAATCCCAATAATATTACTTTTCAGGGAGACTGTCATATGAACATTTTTCGAGGATAGTTGGTTAGTTTTGTAGGTTGGGTTTGCGTCAGTTAAATTAGAGGTCCTATGCTCCAGTCTGCTGTACACCAAATAGTCGGACCTGTTATATCGGTCAGTAAACGTCCAATACAGTGATACTGGACGTTTAGTACTATGGCACTTAGTTTCTGTATGCATTCATGTTCTTGTACATTGGCCTCATAACGACCTATACTTGAGGTTGAAACTAGTTGACAGATAAACATTTGCAAAGAGTGAGTTGTGACTGTAAACATCGCTGTACATGTGAATTGTAAAGTGAGAGAGTAGACCAATGTATGTCAGTATGTATTGAATGAATCTGTGCTTTGTAAGTACCTGGTCTTCACTGACATGGACTCATGTAAGAATGAACCACAACTCAGTAAGTGCATTTCACTTCATTTCACTGTCTTACATAATTAACATCACGAGATATGCATCACACTGTACTTTTGTCTTCATGCTGGTATAAACTGCAGTAAGGCTTTTTTTAGAATTTTTATGTATAAGCATTCTTTGACATTTAGGTTAGGTGATAACACTTGAACTCATGATTGGGTTTCCATTTACAAAGTTTAAGTAATGCACTTGAATACTCAATTTCTCTACATAGTAGTTATTTATTGCACATAAAGAGACAAGTCAAACTTACATGAAGAATCTGTTTGACTGTTAATGTCAATTACATAGCAGTAATGGTTAATTAAACACAACACCTGTAGTCATATAAGAAGGAGATGATATGGCTGTCTCTTAACCTCAGCACTGTAGAAGTGAGCAGTTTCATTCCCTGGCCACTTTAACGTTCAGAGAAAGAGTCCTCAGTACTCACTGGATAGATGTCTGGTTAGGCACTATTGATGTGGACACTACCAAAGAGAGTCATCCAAGTTGTAACCTAATCACCATCCTATAGAGCTATCCCAGCTACCTGAAGATGGAAACTAATTTTACATGTTATGTTTTGTAAACAGGATTATGATGGTCAAAGGAGAGCAGAAAAATTGTCTCGGATTATCATAACACTGTTTGGCGTGAGTATGTTTCTACTGAATTTTAATTTTATTTCATGCACACCATGGTATGTATATTAGATGAACAGTTCCTTGGTACAGTATCATATATTGTCAGCAACAACTTGAAGTACATGTTTGTAACACTATATTTACAGAATACAAATATATATTGGTGCACTGTATTGTCATTTTTTTCATATAGTAGTAAATAGGAAGGTATTTTACAGATTGTCAGTTTTCCAGTGAATTCTTACTGTGATATACAATCAGAATAGTAGTAAAATATAACATCTCTTGTAACATATTGGGACTCTTTTCTCTTATATTAATATTAACTTGTTTATCATGCATTTCACTGATACATAGAGAGGTACTTTTACTGTGCCCCAAGCATAATAAGATACATTATTGGTATCTGTCGGTGTGGTAGCCACCATTATGCCTCTGTAATGCCCATTGATACCTTAGTGGCTGGAAGAGTTGCTTTCTCATGTCATCTCTCAGTATAGGTGGATTATTTCTGTACAATCTGTGTCATTTTTTGTAATGACTCTCAGTGCAGCTCACCAACAGCCCAGAAAATTAGTGACTACAACGGTATGAGAAACAACAGTTCTTCAGATTCATAACAGTGAAGCCTGACTTTTTAAGTACTACATATCACATGAGTACAGCTGATACATATAAAAAAAGTGGCATCCTATGCTGGTGGTCCCTCCTCTATGATTGCAGGGGGACAGTGACCTATGTGCATATGACTTTGTGACTCTCATGACTTCAGCACAGGTTTGCTGACCAAACATTATGGGCTTTATGAACATAATCCTACTATACATATGGACCTCAGATTTTCTGAGCATGGTACAGTGTGGTCTTATGACATGTGACACTGTGTAGTGGCATATAGGTGCCAATATGCTGCCTCCATCTTCATCCCTAAAAATGGAGGTAGCATATTCTTTAGAATGTAGATGAACTCTTACCAGTCTGTGGCCATCACATTCCAGAAGGCCACAATCTTGAAATAATTTTGACTGTATCAAAACTGTTACAGTTCATTTTTTTTAGGCTGTTGGACTTGTGTGGGGATACATCATACAGCAGTTCTCACAAGCAGTGTATATCCTAGGAGCTGGGTTTGTTCTTGCAGCAATTGTAAGTAAATGGGGGCACTTATTTGCAGGTGAAAAACACAGATTACATGTGCTTCAAAACGTTGTACCAAGGAGGGTACAATATACGCCAGAATGTATTATGTACACCAATTCTGAAAAGATTCGCTAAAGACTAAAACTTTTCTACAAAAATTTCCCATAGAAAATGTACATTAAAAAACTACGCATTATTGAATGTTTTTGGGAATAATTCATTGATTTTTTTTTGACAGTACATAAAAGAAGCAAAATGAATTTAAGTAAGTAGTGGCACTTTTGATGGTAGCTTTTAGTAAAAGAATTGAATGTAACCAATCAGTTTTTTAGATGTATATGTATGACCAAAGACAATTGTCATTTACTTTATCCAGAAGTTGTAGACTGCTGATATCTTTGAATCAATGGCCAAACAACCAAAATAAACATGGTGTCAATACCCAAGTGTCTCCCGCAGCTGTTGTCAGAGCCTTGACACTGAAATTTTTAAGACTCATTTGCTTTCTAGGTGACCATTCCACCATGGCCCATGTATAGACAGAAACCCCTCCAATGGCAGAAACCTCGGCCTGAAAATGATGTTTCTGAGCAACCAGTGAAGTCCAAGAAGAAGAAATAGCTACATATTTTGTCACATGTTATTGTTAACATTCCTACATGTATGAATGTCTTTTTGCTACTGCAATAAACTGTGCAAGTTTAATTTTAAATCATCCCTTGTCACATTACATGTTGTTGGTGTTGGCATATGTACAGATGTAAGTAGTATCTGCTCTTGTCCATGTCACATTATATTGTAGCTGAGACTTTATAAACAAGGAATAATGCTCAAATTAAGAAACTGAAGATTACTTATATAATTAAAAAAAAGAATGAGTACAAGGATATGAATCACATTCAGAAACTCAACCACAGTACTTACTCATTTCTTTAACAACCATAGCTGTTGTTTGTGCTGGCAAGAGTGTGGAGTAAAATTCATAATATCTGCATATTTTCTTGATTAAGTTTATAGTAGGAAGCAGAAAGTGACATCTATATTGTGTGTGTGGGTGTGCACATGCTTAATTCATAAATGGGAAATTGTGAATGTGAGAAATATCTGGATCAGAGGTTCACTGTGCCAGTCATGCCGTCACCAGCTGTTGTCAGTTCACTCTCATAGTTATGGTGGGGGTGATGGAATGCCAGACTTCCCCCCTTTCTTCCTCCTGCAGTATTCCCCTGCAGACTCTCTGGCCTATATCTTGCTTGGGCCAACATTTGTGCAAAGAGAATGGCTAGAACATTAGATGGGAATGTAGGTAAGTAAACTGGTGAGGAACGTGTAACAGCCAGAGCAAGATTCAGGCTTCTTCCCATGGTCCGAGGCATTAGCATGTATAGATATTTTATATATATGTTTGCTCATAAAGTGATTTATATCTTAATGAAGATGCTAATGCCTCTGTACTGAGAGAATGGGAAGAGGCCTGTATCTTGCTCAAGCTGTTGCACATTCCTCACCAGTGTACTTACCTATATTCCTGCCTGGTGTTCTAGCCATTCTCTTTGCACAATTGTTGGCCCAAGCGAGTCGTAAGCCAGAGAGGTCTGGAGAGGAATAAAGCAGGAAAGGGGGGAAGTCTGGAGTTCTATCACACCCACCATAAGTGAGACTTATGTTGATCGCTGGTCCCTGCTTGCCTTGGAAATGGGGAAGAAACCTGCATCTGGGGTTGGAGCAGCTATGAGTAACCTGACTGCAGATGATGGTGGGATGAGTGGCATGGTGAACCTCTGATCCCGGTATTTCTCACATTCACACTTTCCCGTTTATGTACAGATTTTGAGTGATGTGGACACCAGAATTCATCTACATTTGATAATATCAGTGATGAACCTTCTGGTTTTATACTAGAAACTTACATGGTTATGTGGTAAAGTTGTTGCTGGGAAAGTCACTATGCCATGAAGACATGGGGAGTGGAGAGATTACTGTTGTTCATGTCTTATGCTTTACTGATGTGAGAGGGCCCCTACATGAAAAACACTTGGCCGAAATCTGCTTCAACCTTATGATGTCTAAGCCCAACCCCTTGGCAATATCTTGGACTGGAGTAGTGATAGGAATTTGGTGGATAACTGTATTTGTGGGCTTATCTGATTGTAAGTAAAAGGAAAAATCTCACAGGTTTTGGGATATTAGGTAGGAGAGCATGGCCTTGTGATTAGTAATGCACTGGGTAATGATGCAGTCCCTAGCTTCCATGGCACCTTGTGAAAACTGGTCTGTAAATAGTGGCATCATCCCCTCCTGGAAGGAAAGGTTTACCACTGCAGTGAGGAGGGGGAGTGGCCTTTCTTATGTTCTTTGTCTTGGCCTCAGTACCTGCTGGGTTGTCAACAAGTGCAAGGTCTGGCCAAGCTTCGGTTTTCTGGGGTTGCTATTAGGTGTCTGTTGCTCTTTATAAGGGATCTAGGGGATGGAAAAGGGGACATAAAATTGTAAATTTTAAAATTATAGTAAAAAGGAGGAATATAGGATACCACAAAAGCAGTACTACAGTTTCAAGTCAAGTTGTGAGTTGGTATGGCATGTGGTCTTTCATATCTCCAAGGCCATTATCACACAAATGAACTATGTCAGCCTGAAGCAGTGGCTGTAGGAGATGGTATGAGCTGTGTATCTACTTTGGTGGTTAACAGGGTCATTGAATTTGAAAGCAATATACAATACAGATTTTCATCTGTTATGTTCTGTCAGCTGATAAATGGGTTTCTGAGAAGTCTGGTTTCTTCATCCTCATCATCTCCACTGACACAGTATCAAATCTTAAATAGTATACATTAATATGGAGGCAGTCTTAACCTCTAATGGACGAACAGGACACTGTCCCATTAAATGTCCACCCTCTTCTTCAAAAGGGAAAAGTTCTGCGGTAGGCATTTAAACTGAACACCGCTTGGGCCACAAAAGAAACCTGCCATTGACAATGGTGTATACTAAAGGTTAAACTGTGGCAGTATAATTATGTTCCTGTACAACACACTGCTGTGGAATAATATATTTGTCTCTTGCATACTATTTCGCTATGGTGTTTGTGGTATCAAGGAAAAGTAAACATATGCATAAAAACAGCAAGGTAATATTAAATCCATTTATTTGTGTTATCAACAATAATCACTACAACTACATGGGTAAGCAGGAAAAGAATACAATGAGTGTAGAGCTGTCAGAGGTTACCAATATGACATACTTATGAACACAAAGCCTCCATCTTCATTTCAGTCAAAGATGAATTTAAAAATTATACATTCCATGCCAAACTACTCATTACAAAACTAGTATTCAGTATCTTAACATCTGGCCTCACCACCTCAGTTTGGTGCTCATCATTTCTTTAATAATGTTTTAATGGTACTGCTGTGACTATGCCACACATCATTAATGTACAGACAGGCTCAACTTCATGCATTGTCAATTTTGGTTCTGAAGTTGGACCAGAAAAAGAATGACATTCTCCCTACCTAGCAACTCTCTCCTCTGTGTGTCTTACTACACTTCCACGAGCTGTCCCATGTATTCTGACTACTGTCACAGCTCTCTTGCATTTTCAGTTTGTTATTGGTTTTGACAAAGGGGAGGTATGCAATGCAGGTATGAGTGGGGAACAGGCAGCCATCCAAATCCGTACCACCCATATTCATGCTTTCCCTGTCTCAAGTGTAAATGTTGAAAGTGGTGAGGTTGATGTTCCAGATCAAGCTGTAGACTTAAAACGTAAGTTGAAATCTCTGCCAGTTTACCAACTATCTTAAGATATTTTTCATGTTTCTTGTTAAGTCTATCCACATGAATGTTGCAGCAATACCTTCGAGTATGCTGAGAGTGCCTTCCTCCCAATCAATACATACTGAAGGTTCAAGATCACAGTCCTATCACATTCACATTCCAACTTGCGTTTCCCCAGGAGAAACTCGGGATGACATTGGGTGGGCCCCACAGTCATTACTGACAGTGGTGGCAAACCAGTCCCTTAATGACTGGACTATAACATTTCCCAGTTGATGGATGTGTTATTAAAGAGTGAAACATCAATTAGTGATATGCAAGGATAATTTAGTGATGAAATGGTAGGATAAGACAGGAAGCAGATAAACTATACTCTCCATTATCAGTTCTCTTTGGAAAGCAGCTTGGTACAGCAAGTACCATCTAGCACAAAATATTAACCCACAACTTGTTTACCATAAGATAAATTCCTACGAGTGCTGAGGTCTTTCCACAGCAGTAGAACACGGTGCTGAGTGACCACAGCACCCTGCAATAGCAATTACTCTTCACCACACAACTCCCAGAAACAAACAGCACCTTATTGGTGACTACAATACAAAAGGACTTCAGATAGGCTGTTTTGTGGCTTACAGTTAAACCATGCTCTGTATACAATCCTGGCAGGATATAGGGCTAAATAAATGTGATACACAAGACTAAGATTTGCACAGAATGGAAACAATGAGATAGCACCTCTGCCTGGGGCACAGTATGAACTGTGACACATACCAAAAGGAGATAAAGGCCTTGGACTAAGTGAACATTTGTTAGAGCCACACATAAAAAAGACCCACTGCTAATTATCAAAATATTTATGTTTTCCTACAACACTTTAATGCAAACTCAAAATATGCCTACAGGAAGAACAATGGTATTAAAGCAATTACTTTTACACCACAGATGAACAAAATACATTTGGTAAGAAAATGTCATCCATGCTTGTGACATCTGACCTAATATGAACTTCAGATTTCCCACACATAGTACAGAGAAGGTATGTGATCCTACAGCAAGCATAAAGATTTATCAGAATGCTTTGTAGTACATATAAGTATCATATTCATGTACTGTACTTTAAATGGGTGTAAGAAAACCAAGTTGGGACACTGCAAGTTTCAATACTTCTAAAACACTAATCAAAGTTTTGGGTATCATGTTATAATTAATTATAATATTTTATGTCTTTCAATCTAGTATATATAAAAATGTAACTGTTCTGTTTCCCACTGTCAACCTAAGGAGAACACTCAAAGATACTCTTGTCAGTGTATGCTGCAGACGTGGTGTGTTAAGTACTGTGAACAAGTTTGTATGTGTCATTTGAATCCTCATTCATAATTCTTTTATTCAGAGTACATTTTAATTTAATGTGAGTGTAATTCCAGCTGCCATGATACTGAAAAGGAAAGCAACCACATTCCAGAATGAATTTCTGCATTTGTGTGTGTGTCTACACACACACACACACATATATATATATATAAAGTATGTTTACTACAGCAAATAACGTACTGCTAGTTAACAAATGCTGTAGTACAGAACATCTCTCATGTGGTTCCCTGACCAGTGGTCATTTCAGAAGAGTTGCATCTGGACCCCACATATCTACATCAAAGTGTAAAACAGCAATACTGCAACACCTCCTGATGACTAAACATTTATCAAAGTTCATCTCTCAGTGACCAGGCTGTAATGAGTCAAACTCTGATTGTTGCAGTATGATTACTTTTGCATGCAATTGTATTGTGCACAGTATTCAATCTTTTGTCCTTGTACAAACATTTTTATGAAACATCCTGGTAATGAGGGTAATGAGACAAATTTTCCAACATTTGACTCAAGTTACCCATCAACAGTTACACAGACCTGTCAAAAAATCACTTTCAGTACTGTTTTCACCAACACTCAAATTACTATGATTACGATTTCTTAGTTTGACACTGCGTGGTTTGCTATTTAGGTACCATTGCTTTGGATGAAAATATTATCTGTATCAATCAATTTTATCTTGGAACACAGAGGCACCAGGTTCCTGCAAAATGCTGGTACCTGTCTATCAGAATATGTGGCATCACATTCAACAAGACTGTAGGCCTACTCTTATTTAATGAAATCTCCATTTTCAAAACTGAGTATTAAACCAGTCACTGTAGGTGGTGTTGCCTCATCTTCAGCAGCAATAAGTAGACCTGACAGCATACATACAACCACATTTTACTGGACAACCATATGACACATACATCATGATGACACTTTCAACACTTCATTGTAAACAGAATAAACACAGTATCAAAAATAAGGTACATAAAAATGTCTAAATTAAAATGTCATATAAAAACAGTATAGATAATAGAACATTATTAGAATGACTAATTAAGTTGGATGTCTGAGATGAGTATCACAATAAAAAGACTGTTAAGTACCTGACAACAGCAATGAGATGTTTAAAAGAAGCCATACAAACACTACAGCAACATGATCACATCCTGAGTTAACGACCTGCATGCACGTTTCCAAAGTAGGTAGGTAGGTTTTCACCCTTTTTATAGGCCACAAAGGCCCTTAGGGTAAGTAGAGGTATTGCTGTACTCTTTCTAGGATCTCAGCACTTGAAGGAGGTGAGCCTGACGCCCTGGCCGCCTCTACCTCCAGGAAAGATGCAGTACCCATTGTACAGGAGGATGGATGGGCCCCAGGGCTGGTCTGAATGGGTGGAAAATCTCGTCCCCACTGGGATTCCATCCCAGACTGTCCAGCCCATAGTCAGTCGCTATACCGACTACGCTACCCGGCCCACTCATTTCCAAAGTAATACTATTGAAATGGTGTGTTTCTGAGGATTAAATAAGATATATTTAATGATATGAACAAACTTTACCAATCCAGCATTACAAAATCTTGTGTATAGAGCAGAATTTGACCTGTGAAGATTTTCTAAAGACAATCACATTTCAGTTCTGTAATTTTAATTATGTATTAATTAAACAAATGATAATAATTACTCCAAAATGCTGGTATTCGCACTGAACAGAGCAGAATATCCAACAATCTTTGTGCAGATGTTCACAATCTATTATCATTTTGCCAAGTCAGTGGTTCCTAAGCTGTGGGCTGCAGGGTTACTTCAGGTTGTGTAAATGCACTATATTCTGTCAGTTGACTAAACAGTTTTTCTCTTACATGCACTACTATATATCAAATCTCTGTGTTAGTTACTGTGCTACATAAATGTGAATTCATTTACAATGGTTTCAGTATATTTTTGTTACTATGTGCTCTTCCAATTAACAGAGCCTGAAAGTACAATTATTGTTAGCACATGGGTTATAACCGGTGGGAACAATTATTTGGTTAGAACGTCCAAAATTATTTTCTGAAACGTTGGAATACATATGTTTACAAATGAGGGAGGTCAGAAGCATCTGGTGAGGGATACAAAAGGTCAGTAGGGTAGCAAAGAGAAGGATGGTTACAGGGCAGAGTGAGAAAGAGTCACGTGTGACATAGGATAGACAGGAAACTGAAGAAAGAGACAAATAGAGGTTAGAATAGGACAGAAGTTGCAGTAAGCATTTACAAAAGAGAATTCTGGTTGTTACGTATTCGTCAACATCAAGTTTAATGGGGTTTTGAAGTCTGCTGGGACAGCAAAATTTTGAGGGTTTGACACTTTTTTGAAATTTAAATCACAAGGGGGTGGATACCGTGTTAGTCATGGTAGCCCATTAAAAATGTCCTGTAGAAGACGTTTCTGTGGGGTTACATATGTTAAGTTAAACGATACGAGCCAGTCATTAGGATCCAATAGGGAGAAACAATACAACATTTTAAAGTTTTTGGTCTATTACAAGACTGCTAAATTTAGAGGGGACCAATCTGACTTGTTAGGCAAATTAAAGTAGGGGGAATTTTGAAACAGGGAAACTAACTTCACATATTGTAGCAAACGACACACAAGTTTTTCAGTTCTCCTAGGTGGAATAGGCGAGTGTGCATCGCTCCAGATTTATGCCAGATTAACAGAATAAATCAGATAATTAGAAATTTAGAAGTGTTTCTATGGGGGTACAGTTTTAAAACAAGTAATATTAAATTGGACATATTGAGTATTACCAAGTTTCGGACAATATTTTATTATTCCTTAAAGGTGAATATGCAGTGAATAAGCTAAGTGAGAGAGTGATCCATACTACGTTTATTGTATGCAATAAAAACTTGTACCAAATTAGCGCCCAGTGACTGAAAATAAAAAGACAACAAATTCTCCAGATTATCAATTCTGCAAAAGTAGCATTAAAAGTTCATCTTCACCAAGCCCATCACACTCAAACCACAGTAGTCCCTGAAAATTAGGTATTATGTGAACCAAATTAGCAAGAAAGGTGAGTC
>Ga0123352_10004954_pt1 | contig 19849 bp, 14 predicted proteins | sample TergutLab28metaG_FD_89700 | JGI IMG/M metagenome (GOLD analysis project Ga0123352, IMG submission 89700) | Labiotermes labralis P1 segment gut microbial communities from Petit-Saut dam, French Guiana - Lab288 P1 | ecosystem: Host-associated > Arthropoda: Insects > Digestive system > Gut ...
ATCTATCTATCTATCTATCTATCTATCTATCTATCTATCTATCTATCTATCTATCTATCTATCTATCTATCTATCTATCTATCTATCTATCTATCTATCTATCTATCTATCTATCTATACATACACACATACATATACATACGTACACATACACACACACAAACACACACACACACACACACATCTTATCAGTTTCTTTGTACGGCTGACAATTTTGCAGAAAGTATTACGAAAATTAGAAGCAGTGCCCAGAAAAAAAGACTGGACCGAAGAAGGATGTGGTAAGTGATCACATTGGGGTATCATGGTTTGTACAGGTACAGGTACAGGTGCAGGTGCAGGTACAGGCACAGGTGCAGGCCACACACAATATTTGGGACGGTGAAGTGCAGGAGACAGGAGAGAAGCGCTCACATTCTTTCTGGAAAAACGTGAAAGAGGAAAGTGTTTAGGCTGACAATGGTAGGATACTAGTAATACAGAGATGACATTACAGAAACAGCGTGTGAAAGGCGGAGGAATACTTAACTGGTTTTGCTAGCGTCATGTCCCCAAGAGGAACTAAGCCCCACTAAGTTTATCCATTTTTTGCTACCCAAATTGTCATCACTTCATATAAACTCTTCCCGTTTATACCCAATTTAAATTCATCACACTCCAAACATTTTTGTTATACAGCGTAACATTACTCTTATCTGCCTATTCTAAGAGGTTATACCCATGAAGCTCTGACGCTGACATGTTACGATGCATGTATCTTGTCATTCCGATGCATAGTGGCGAAACGTACTACATTCTTCCCGGCGCTAACCCTTTTCAATACTGCAACATGCTGATCTAATTTCGTGCTAAACTGGGAAACGAAATTTGCTACAAGTCAATTTTCAACCAGTTTTAATTTCCTCAACGCGTTCCGTCTGAACTGAATGTAATTGCCAATTTACTGCTCCAAGAAGCCTCCTACAATGAACTCAACTCATTGATTAAATTAAAAAGTAAGCTTCAAAAAAATATACAGGGTCCTCAAAACTGCTTGTGTTGTTGTCTAAACTGCGTTGATTTGGTAAAAAGGCACAGAAATTGTTCTAAAGCACGCGTAACGTTTACGTGCACTTCATTTACGTGGATAACAATTTTGTAATCGCAAAAAGCACGTCTGATGTGAATTTCTTCACATTTTTGTCTAATAATAAGAATTTCGTACATCCGTTTGCATTAAAGTTATTTATTCACCAACGAAATTACATAAAGTGTAACTTTAGTAAGCACGAAGATGGTGTGACCGCACCGAAACATGTCGGAGCTATTTTAATGTAAATTTTAATATTGTTTTTAAGACAATCACTTGTGCATTCATTGATGAATAAATAACTTTGATAAAATTAAGACGTACGGTACGAATGTGAAAATTAGTTTGCATATTTCACTGAAGACTCTTTGAATGGGCCTAAATGAATTTCTTTATTTTCTTATTAATTTTTTTTTACCTGTATCGATTAGATTTAAAATATGATAGGTCAGTCGATCCAGTAACAATGTTATGGCTGGAATACCGAGAAATTGGGGTTCGCCTTCCGGCAGAAGAAAGAGCTCAGAATCGTTCAGACCGGCTCGAGGGTCATTCGCTATGGAATTTGGAACATCCGTCCCTAGGATCAAGGCGGCCAGGTTGTGAGGAAAGTGTCGAGGATATGAATGCAAATAGCTGTACTTGCACTCCTCCATATGCCACCATGGCGGAGTGCCCAATTAAGCACGGGGGCAATGCTACAATTTATAGGTTAGGGCTCAAGTCTTCTCCTACAAACAGCCGCAACAGAATACATTTTCATATATGAACAGCAGATGATGAACTATAATTAAGAAAGATTATTCAACATACTGTAATGTAAGGTAAGATAGTGTAAAGAACGAAAACATGAAATTCTATTACATATAAGACTGTCAACAAACGAGGTTTATATTCGGCAAAAACATCAGAACGAAATTTGTGAAAGTTATCCTATCGTAGTACCACTTAAACAGATAGCTTACATAAGTCTTGCTTTGTGTTGCTTCACGTATGTAGAGACATAGCATTTCCTGACCTAGGGTTACATTACGTTATGTTGCTGGATTACGTGAGCAGGTTACATTAGTCTAGGGCGGTCCGAATATCCCGCTAAATAGCGCTGGATATTTTTGTCTGTAATTTGGCAATGCTGCAGTAATCTACACGCCCTACTAACAGCATCTGTGTTTTGTTTCGGCCCGTTCGTATTTGAGATTATATTTATTGTATTTTATCTATTTTCGTACTATTAGAGAGGTGTCTCACAGGTGACAAAAGAAAGACTCTCCGATATCAAATTTTTGTAGGCTATAAATGTATATGTGGGTAGGGGTTCCTAGGGATATGTAACACTATTTTCGTGGTTCCTGTATGTTAAAAACACTGGGAGACAGTGCGCTAGGTGTTAACGTAGCGTTTTCAATTTCGATTCAAGATTATAGCTACGACTTATCCTAGACCCCAAAGCGTGTGCAGGTACACATTCTTCGCTGTCTCAAATAGATAATATTGACACCGCCTGGGCCATTTTCCACACCGGCGTCTGATTATTTGTCGGTGTCGTTTTCTGTTCGCTTCGGTTTCGGTTTCTGCACCAGTCTTAACACACATTAGACAAATTACTGTTAGATTTAAACGCGTTTGCTCCGGTAATGGCGCCATTGTCCTGGCCAAAGCGCCATGCTTCTGTTCCTCATATGCATCAGCTCATACGTGAATTTTCACACCCTCATATATGGCTTAGGTATAGGTTATATTTTTATGTATACACGTAGAATGAGTTGTGATTGGATTCAGTTGGCCTTACATGGCTGCATTACATTGCCTTAGGTTAGACTGGGGGAAGTGATATCTGGTTTTAATTCTGCATTAAATATATTTAGCCTGAATATTCCAAACACACCTCAAGACGCCCAGACAGGATCTGCCGTCCACCCACTTTGCTATTCAATGGGTTCCGGGCTTATTTTGCCCGGGGATACAACGGCTGGGTCTGACGTTTACCAATTGCCTCCATCTAGTGCCGTGGTTAAGAAATAGTGAAGCTATAAACCCAGTGGGAAAACCAAAAACAAGATGGGAGGACGTCGTCCTGAGGGACACATCGCAGATCTTAGGAACAAGGGGTGGAGGAGAGTAGTGGGAGACAGAGAAGAATGGAGGCGTCTTCTGAGGGAGACCAGGGCACAGAAGGGGCTGCAGCACCACAGATGGATGGATGGATGCAAGCTATGCAATTCCACATCCCCATCTACATATTTTCATCGCCTACACAGGGTCAACTTGACTTCTTTTTTTTTATAACTGTGAATATTTGTTTAGGAGTCGGCATTGTGTCTTTTGTGCCTTAGAATTCACAACTCCATTCTGACAGTTACTGAAAATGCATCCTCTAATTTTGAAATGTATGCTTCGGTAACGGTGCCATTGTTCTGAAATCATGCTTCTTTCCCTCCTGCGCATGCGCTTGTGCATGGATCTGCACCTCATTTTATGTGGCTTTTTATCTCCTACTGAGGACGCGTCGTGAGGCTGAACATACTGGTTACACCAGCCTTACAGCGCCTTAAACTTCTGCCAAATTCAATTCATTGTTACGACACCAGCTATTACATTGATCTGTCTTCAGTTTTTATACATCATCCCATCCTCTGACTTTCAGTTTTCTTTAAAGTTCAAGGAACATAAAAATGTGTCAGTCAGCTGTATGTACCAAATAAGAGGGCATTTACGTTTGTAAAACAATGCGTTCACTAAAAAATTACCGCACAAAAGTAAAAGATATGGAATGGATTCAGCTGTCTCAGCTACATGGCAGTGAACCTTCAGATTCTATACAAGATGAGGAATATCTTATGTACGATCCACTATTAGCTTCTAAAGCATGAATCTGCACTGAATCAAGGAGGTTCCCCTATCCGTCTGCTGTACGTACAACATGAACATTTGTGCTGCTGTGAATACGAAAGTAATTATGGTGGTTCAGTATGACAGAATTAGTTTTAAACTGCGTCGTACACCACAGAAAAACAGGACTTTTATTGTAGAAATGTTTTATACAAGTAAATCTGCCGTGCAAGGGCAAAGAAACTACGGAAAATGTTTAAAGTATTGTGATGCTCATTCAACAAACTGTCATGAGCAACGCGTGAGCAACTGACCTCTTTGGTCTTCTTTGAAATGCTTCTGCCTCTCTTTATACAATTTCGTAAGTTTTTACTGTGTTTGCGTCCAACAACACCTTCGAGATAATCTGCACAAAAACAGTTTCTTCAAATTTGCTCTCCAAATTCATTAATGCCTTTTCATGTTTTATTGACCGTGCATCCTGTTATGATCCTTGTAAATAACCAACATGACGCACAATTTTTCTTGTATGTTTATTTCTATTCTCTACATATTTCGGGCAGCCATGTGCCCATCATCAGGAGAATTATTGTCACCTGACTACCACACGGTCATCTACACAGATTTATATAAATCAGGTGTCGCATTGATACCATTAATTCTCCTGATGATGGGCACATGGCTGCCCGAAACATGTAGAGAATAGAAATAAACATACAAGAAAAATTATGCTTCAATTTGTTTATTTACAAAGATTACATACCTTCTTTTAGCAGAATCATGAACTTTAACTGTTATCGATAATTCCTTTACACTTACATGATCCTTAATATTTAGAAAACGAGTTCACAGCCAACATCTTCATTTCTATCAGGCAGGATGTTCTCGATCTATATATAAATTACCGTTAGGCTTTAAATTTAGAATAAATTGAAAATACGTCGTTCTGGTACGAGCGATTCTCTTTAGCCGATTCTGTAGTAGGAGCTTGATAATGTGTCAATAGAGTTACTGGCAACAAACAAGGAATCTGAATTTACTCTAGCACCATACTGTTGACACAGCCGCACGGCCCGTAACGCGATACATAATTGTTGTTAGGTTATATAATTACACAATTCCATGTGCAGATTTCATCGATTTTAAAAAGAATACGTTAGTGCAAAGGGAAATATTTCAGAACAGAACACACTGTTCATGCAAGACCAGTGGTTACTGGTTTATAAATTTACAGTTCGCGATTACCCCTTTTTCATGTCGACCGTTCACGATTGGATATGCAGAAATTTGTAGATTCAATATTTAAACGTTCCCGGAATACACCGAAAAAGATCTTTTAAGCACAATTTTCTATGTACGTTTTCCGAAGCTTCGAACGAAATGCTAAGGAGCACATCAGGAGGGGATCCAAATATGGTGCGCTGAAACAGCCTCCTCAGTCTGCTTGTAATGCAGTTCACGTAGGGCACTGCTCGTGTCGAGTGCAAGAAACTCTCTGGCATTTTGTTTATCGAATGCCTGGTAAGGTTTCGCAGTGTTGATAATGACGCTATAGGTCGTGGCGCTGTGCAACTATGCGGCCGCAGCGTCGATAAGCGAAACAACTAATGAGAAGAGCGTCACTAACACACACACTTCTCAGTGGACTCGCGAAAGCAGCAGTCGTGCTGAAATATTTCTGCTTTGCCTCATACGCCTGTGTCTGGTTATGAAAATGCCACGAGGATTCGTCCCAAACAAGAAACGATGTCACGGAGATGCTGCTGCTGCTACTACTACTACAACTGCTGCGTTTTATTACGACAGGGGCACCCGTTCCTCGTCTGGGCGTTTCTTCACATGCATGACCGACTGTGGTGAAATAATTCAGTTATTGATTTATTATCACAATAAAATGAATATATATGTTCCCGGTGGCCAATATTCTCTTACTACAAACAGTAACGCACAGAGCCAAGAGTGGTTACCGTGCTCTACTGATCAGAACAGACACGGAGGAAAGGAGATGAGAGAAAGAAAAAAATATGCATACAATAAGAGATGACCTGTGAATGTTGAGGTGGAATCCAGGATTTCTGTCATCTGGGATACGACATTGGGTCGTCGGGCGACATCCCTGAACACAGGAATCAACAAATGACATAAGCGGGAACAATTTTAAACAGAGCGGTGCACTATAACACGAAATTTGCACCTGTCTTTTAAAGTTTCCATAATCAGGACAAGCCTGGCAGAAACTGAATGCTGTACACTTAAACTGACACAAAACGTATTTATTTTTTCATTTATTTGTAAATATCTTGCAATATCCTTGCTCAAGTACCTTAAATAACACGTAAAAAACAGAACGGAATCGTGAAATAAAGTGAAATGCCAACTTGATGCAACAATGTAATTTATTGAAGTTTCTTTAGCTCGACATGTTTCGGGCGCATACGCCCATCATCAGAAACATTAGATGTTAAGTTGCCGTGCACGGCACCTTCCAAACCGGACACACGACCTACGCAGCAGCTCTCAAGACCACCACCCATCTACAAAGTGGGTGCAGAAAACCATATGCTGCAACTTAACATCTAGTGCTCTTGATGATGGGCGTATGCGCAATAAATTACATTGTGACATCAAGCTGGCATTTCTCTTTATTTCACGATGAAGATGCAGGTCAAACAACCCTAAAAAAAAAAACGGAATGGCTGTGATTCAGAAGTTTTTTTTCACATTTTTTCGTGTATGGTTTTTAAGAGTTACACAAACAGCCTAATATGTCTTCTTTACTAATAAAGGACGTTCTAAGTAAAACTTGATTAAAACTGTAGAAGTTCCTTCCTGGTTATGGGCAAAATGTATGTACGTCAGTCGTTTGTTCCGATACTAAGTCAGCTGCTGCTACCATTAGCACATTAATATCTGCCAGTACTCTGAAAGACTCTCTCAGGAAACTGCTGCATCTCAGGAGAAAAGACAATGTTTTTATTACAGGAAAACCGTCGTCTTACTTTTTGCATTCATTAGACTGTGTTGTCTCCCTCTTTGTCAGATGCAAGGTACGATCCATTTAACAACTCCAATGGGTTCTTCACTGAGTAAAACTTACTTTCTGGATGCTACCATTCTTCTGATTGTGTAAGAAACTACATTCACAGTTTTATCGGCTCTAAAAACCGATTAAATAATTTGCATAATGTTCAGGTCTAGAGAAGCACTCACAATTTTGCAGTTTTCAGATAATTTAAATGTAAGACACCGTGTTCTGTTATAGAAGATGGAAAGTTCTGTGCTTTTTTTCAAGACACGATTTTTAACTTCTAGGTAGTTCCATACAAAACAATCTTCACAAGATGATAATCACTCAGTTATTTTTGGAAGTCGCGATTCGTTAAAGTGCTCACAATAGCCTGCCGTTGGTCAATATCCTAAGCCACAAGAATCCAAACCCCAATTTCGTTTTTCCTTTCCTTACGTCATTGTAACCTAGCTGTCTCTGCCTACACCCCCAAGTGGTCTCTTCCCTTCAGATTCTTTTGACCTAAAATCGATATGCATTAATAATCACCCTTAATCATGCTACATGTTAAACCCAACTATCTGCACGATGTCAGTTTCAGCAATATTGATACAATTGGGAATCTTATGAGTTGTAAATCTGTATGCTAAACACCAGATGGTAATCTTAAGGTGTGTCATCCCCGTTGTGTTAGGTCAATGATACAAAGCTCTAGTGTGTATATATCTATATATACATACAGTCATGAACACAACAATATTACAGTTAGTAGCGATACGTAATAATTACTAGTCCCACGATTTCTGATGTAAGAGGAGATCTCGTCCCCCTTCCAAAATTACCACACATACTGTATAGTCACTTAATAAGTTCTTTGGACAACCTGATGGTGGCCTACATACAGGGCCGAAACACGTAGTTGTAAATTACATATCGCTGCTAACTGTAATATTGTTGTGTTCATGACTGTATGTATATATAGATATATACACACTACAGCTTTGTATTACCAGATGGTAATGTTGTTGTAACTCTGCTCACCTCATTAACAGCTCAAATCTCTAATTATCACTTTTATTTTCAGAGTGTCGCGGTCCGTATGCGCTCAGACCAGAGCTCGTTTGGCTAACCGACTGCACTGTTCAATACCGACCCCTGAAGCTTCCTGATGAACCCGTTTTCCTATCTTAGTAGAATATTTGCGTCATCCAACTCTATTCGATTATCGTATCTTTTTTAGAACTTCTTGCTGTAAGAAGGTTTACGCGGAACGCGTAAGTTTATAGTTCTCTTTACCAAATAGGCCAGTGAAACGTCTCTCGTGGTCAAGTGGGTAGAAGTTTCCGTTTTCTATTGGGGAGTCCCAGGTGCATGTATCGGTCCGAACATCGGCTATTGTGCCTGATCAGCATGGCTTTTCTTCAAATTCTCCAGGCTCCTGCCGAGGTTAGTACCCCAGACAGAGTTGCAAGGGTCCTCTCTCATTATTCATTATTCATTATTCGATACTCATCGTATATGACGACGCTCCAGATACCAAGTTTATGACAGTGTTGTTAACTAAACCATAAATAATAAATAAAATGTAACAAGCTTCAGGTTTCTCCTTGCAATCAATCGTTAGACGTTTTAGACCGAAATACAAGCAAAATGTAGATTTGGCGGAGCCGGCGTGTTGCTATAAGACTATTGTATTGTGAAAATACGTCTCTTGAGTACACCTAAAATTATGAACGGACAATGTCTTAATTAAAGACGACGTAACTCCCCAGTACTGGGGACAAATTCGTTGCGGTGTATTTTAAGGTACCTGCACTCCATTCTCTTATTAGAGTTCAGTTGTCACAAGGCTTGGGTCTAACTTCCGGTTTACGCCAGGTTGTCACGGTGGTAGCCCATCACCATTTGATACTTTTGATTTTGTACTGACATTGTTTTTGTTTCTTAAACCACTCATATTTTACTTTATCAAAACATCTTCATAAATTTCTTGTCTGAACTTTATTATTGCATCTTAATAATTTTCCCGTAAACTGCCTCTTTATTTATACCTAGCTATTTTTAATTTAAAAATTTCAATCTCCAATATCTATTTTCTAGGCAATCTAGCCATATGTGTTTGACATGCATTCACTTGGGAACTAGAAGAAATCCCGAAATATTTCGGCCCGGACAAACCGTGTCCTAGTCCAGAATCTAGGGATCTCCCGAAAACAATCAGATGGTTGACTGCTTGAGAAAACTGTCTCGATTTCTTTCGAAGTATGTCACCACAGGAAATGCCAGTACCATATAACCAACAGTGACAGCGCCATACTTCAGTCGTTCGATGTCGGAATTATTGGCATCAGTGCGCCAAGTGTCTACAGGTGTTGTGGCCAACAGTTGCATATTGTGAGCACTGAGCGTAAATAAAGCTGATGCCGGTGGCTGAACGGTCTAAGTTGTAGGTCTGCGGCCCCTCGATTCCTGGGATCGCGGGTTTGAATCTCGCTGAGGGCATGGATGTTCGTCTCCTTTTAGTTGTGTAGGGATAGACCTTTACAACGAGCTAGTTACTCTTTCAGAGGAGTCTTACCGGGTGTTTGTGCCCAATTGTGTGTGATCTAGAAACCTTAACAATGAGGCGGCCTAGGCCTGGGTTGGACCGTTAAGCCTTAGAACAAATAGAGGGAAGTTAATTCAAATCCGTCCACTGGTTACAAAGATACAGGGTGATGGAGAGAGCGAACGACTCACGCAAGCACGCCACGGTCACAGGAAACGTGGTCATTATGATGCCCTAATTTTATATTATTTTAAGATAAAAGAATAAAAAGAAGATAAAGTGCTATAACGTAACATAGTGGCGCATTCGCGTAATGTGTGTACATTCTCTTTATACTAACAGCCTGATAACATTTCAGTCAAAGATTTCGCTTTTATGGCCATTTAATATCGCCGGCAAAATTAATATGTACTTAGATATTCATGTAAATTGCCCGATTTCAATCAACTTTGAAATTACTCTACAGATTTTCATAGAAGTTCCAATATCAAATTCCACTTTAATCGGCCCAGTGGAAGCCGCGTTGATCCCAGCGGACAGACGGACGGACGGACGGAGATGGCGAAGGTAATAGGCGATTTTCGCGACTATGGCAGAGCGCTTAAAATGGTGTTATGTTCCTCCAGAAGACAGGAGTAGAGTCATTTTAACAAAATTTGCCCTAAGTTCAATAAATTAATATATACCATTCCCAAATTAGTGGGGACCGCGATGGCACAGTGGCTAAGGTGCTGAGCTACAAATCGGAAGGTCGCTGGTTCGATTCCAGATGATGTCATTGGAATTTTTTTATTGAAATAATCCTTCCGATCGCACTATGACCCTGGGGTCGACTAAGCCTCTAACATAAATGGGTACCAGGAGCATTTCCTGGGGGTAAAGGCGGCCGGTGCGTAAGGCTGACAAGCTTACCACCATCCTGTGCCGTTGTCATGTAATCTGGGAACCTTAACTTCCTGCAACCCTCTGGGCCACTCCAAAAGGCCTGTAACGGGACTGCTTTACCCCCCAAATTAGTACTAACTTTCCGTAGGAAGATGCCAGCGAGGGAAAAAAATTATGTAGACTAAACTGTATAATTGTTCGTTCAGCATAAAAAAAGATAGTTACCAGATAGAGGCAGTCTGAGACACGTTTGTAAATATGTGCCAAAGTTTCGGATGAAAATACTGCGTCCATCCTTCACTTTAAAGGTGAAGTTTGCAGATTCCAAAAAAAGCAAGCCTCAAATATCGCACACAAAGTTTAAACCCTATACATACATACATATGATTAATAACACAGGGACATTTTATACAACTGTCGTTTGTCACCTCTCACCGCTATTCTGCCGAGCGTGTGGACGGTTGGTTGAGTGAACTACTTTAATACCACAGACAAGCCGACAGGAACTGGCAACCGAAAGTTGCCATATAAAACGGCGATTATTTACAGCTGCTGCTTTAACATTTTAAAGCCTACTGATTACCTGATGCACTAACAAGTTTAACGTACAACAATTGTACATCCTGCCTACACCGTATTTTAGTGTTTTTGTATTTATCTCAGAACAAACGGCGATTTTCACCATATCTTACATAAACTGATTCGTTTTTATAACCGAGATGAAAAGTTTTGATGTTTTTCTGATCGTGAATCTCAGTATAATCTTAGTAATTGGCCCACTTAATGCACAAATTTTTGTTTTATAATAAAATTATTATAAAACAAGAATTTGTGTATTAATTTGATCAGTTACTAAGACGAGATGAAAAAAGTTTACTGTGCGGTACGAAATTAGTCTTTGAATAAAGCAGTTTGCTCTTCGTCTTTAAAGGGTTAAAGAAATCCACACATTTCAAAGGAAGACCATGCTTTAGACAAATGGCCATTTTTGACTCATTTTTTTCCCCTCAGTAACCCACAAAAGGCCCTTACTTCAATGTCATGCACAGAGCAGTGGAAATAGTTGGAATTTCTTTTCAAGTGAAATGGTAATTAATTTTTATGAAGGTGGAATATAAAACACTTTCTGAGAGTCAGAAAATTGGACGTTATATGTCACTCACAATGCTGCAGGGATCGGCTCGTGCAGATAATCCCTTGTGGCTCTGCAAAATGTCATGGAGTGGAGACAAAGTGTGCACTAGAAATCAGAAAATGAGGAGACCTCGTTCAAATAGGACACGGTTACTTCTTTTTCCATAGGAATCTGAGCTTGCATTACTTTAAAACGTAATGGCAGCAGAAAGGGCAGTGGTAAGTATACTCACCACCTACTTCGACCTTCAGTACCTTGGCATTGCTCTCAGAGTGCAGTGTTAAGTGTGATTTTACATATCTGAGAATGTAAAGCTGTATCAAGTTAAAAATTGGATACCCCTTCTTCTAGGTGGTGAATCAACTAGCATTAATCTCGGGCCATGTCGTGTGTTTTTATAGCTAGCTGATGTTTTCGAGTAGGTTATTAAACATCGTCGTTACCGAGGACAACGTAACGTTGCATGATAGGGTGATTAATGATGCGATGAAAAATTAGTGTAAGAAAGTGTCCATGACAGAATGTACTGCAGCGACCTATGCCTGAAGGAACCGAGTGAAAGCATGAAAACCAATATTCAGCATAGCCCGTGTCTTGTGCGAGTTCCAAGCCACGAAATACCAAATTCCTGTCCTGTACCTTAACATTACGTCATCCTGTCGGCCAGCTGAAGTTAATTTTGCAAATTTAACATTCATAGGTCCGTGCATCGCTAATATATTCTCAGAGTACAACCAACAAGATGCAACGTCTCACAATATGTTTATTTCTGTAAGACGCTGTACATGTTTCAGACGGTTTTTCAGTCCATCATCAGGAGCACAAAACTGCACATACAGCATCAGGCATTTGTCAGACCGTTACTGCTACCTGCTGCTGTAACAGTAACGGCCTGACAAATGCCTGACGCTGTATGTGCAGTTTTGTGCTCCTGATGATGGACGGAAAAACCGTCTGAAACATGTAGAGCGTCTCAGAGAAATAATTAAATGCGAGAAACTTTGCATCTTGTTGGTTGCACTCTGAGAATTTATTGTTACAAGTGTTAAACCGGTACAATTTCGAGCTGTAATAGGTAATAATGAACAAAGGTGTTCCTATAATGAATTACCGTATTATAAAAGTTTATTGGGCTGGAGACCTACAGGTCAACAAATTGTTATGCTCTGCACTAGGGGGAGGCGGGTGGTCAGCCTTGTTCCTCGGCAGCCGTACATCCGGCAACAAGACATTTTTCATCCACAGAATAGGAGGATGGTTATGACCCAGAACAAGAACGTTACAGCAATGGCAGACACACCGACACAGACCACAAGATACCAAAATCTGCAGACAAATATAACATAAATATAGACTCCATCCTTGAACAGGGCAGCAGTGCGAGTGGCGCGATGCACAGACTGTGAAAAGTGACGAGATGCGGATGTCCATTTATGAAATTAACAGGACAAGATGTGTAACATAAACGTAATTTACCGTAATTATTTTAAATAGCTCAGTAGCAAGTCAGCGTTCACAGAATTTCTATTGAGGGAGAAAACCCGTTACGAAACCTGGGACAAAACAAAAGGCGTGGGAGTATCGCGGACGGAAAATAGAATCACGAACGTGCCTTGATCTCATTTCCTGCCGGAGGACAACGTTCAGCGCGAGGACGACATCCAGGGTACACCTAGATAGTTCATGGAGGGTAGAATGGGAAAGGGGTTCTGGCAGGCAGCTTAAAAGATTCAGAGTAGCGTTGATGCAGAAATTTCTCAGGGATATCCTTCCTGTTATCTTGTCACCGTCGCACATCAGGCGGAAAAAAGCTATTTTGTGTCGTGTAATGCAGTCTTATTTACTGCATGCAGAATGTACCTACATCAGCCAGTAGAGTTTCCTCACCGTAGGCACTTCGTGTTCCCATATATGGCACATAGAAAATCTGCATATTTTAGAATCCTTAAAGTTTTCCACAACCCTAAATGTATCGTCTTAAGGGAATGGTAATAATAACAACAATAGGCGTAATAATGAACTTCTTGCAACTGTATCACTGAGTAACTTTCTGGAAAGGCGCATGGTCCTAATTAAAAATAACAGTCGGTTTGTGAGTTAAACATACATGCGTAAGAAATGATAGTCTAATATTTCCTTATTTACTGCTCAACATGTTTCGGATGTAAATACATCCATCCTCAGGAGCCTGCGACTTATGTGTTGAGTTATTTCATGGGTTGTATTGCTCTGGTTCGATGTGTGTTGGTGTTACGTTGTGGTTTGGCTGGGGTGGTGTGGTATCCGGATGCAGGCTGAATCCGTATACCACACCACCCCAGCCAAACCTCAACCTAACACCAACACGCATCGTACCAGAGCAATACAACCCATGAAATAACTCAACAAATAAGTCGCAGTCTCCTGGGGATGGATGTATTAACATCCGAAACACGTTGAGCATTAAATAATGAAATAAAAAAGCAAGTGACATGAAGTTGGTCTCTCTTTATTTAACTATTTTGATGATGCACGGTCCAATAAACACAAAAAAATGAGAGTCTATTTTTATTACCAACTTTATGCACAAATTCTTTATTTTAATACATTTATTATAATCCTCTACATGTTTCGAGCACTATTACGCTCATCTTCAGGAGAACAAATTGTATTAGTACGGCATCTGGTACCGTCACTCACTTTAGGTGACCGTTCAGTACACAGGCTACGAGAGGACTGAGAGCCTGTGTACTGAACGGTCACCTAAAGACAGTGACGGTACCAGATGCCGTACTAATACAATTTGTTCTCCTGAAGATGAGCGTAATAGTGCTCGAAACATGTAGAGGAGTATAATAAATGTATTAAAATAAAGAATTTGTGCATAAAGTTGGTAATAAAAATAGACTATCATTCTATTAAGATGCACGGCCAACCAAACATAAGAAAAAATGCGTAAGAAAATTTTGTTTGAAGTAAGGGAAGTGTATCTCAAATGATACTCTTCAATAAACGTAAGGAATAAAGGAGGCGATGGCTTTTTTAGAGTGATGGGCAATGTCGCCATCAAAGCGGACTTACCGTCTCTAAAGGTAAAAATTTCACTCTTTAAACTGCCATAAAGACACGGAGGGAGAGTAGAAGCATAGCTCTAGCTTTCATTTAACCTTGGCTGTAGATGGGGGTGGGTGGTTAACATCACGCCTGGGCCACTTTATCCCCTGGAAAGAGACCCTGCGATCCACCCGGGCCGGTAGGCCCCATGCCTGGTCTGTAGGGGTGCGGGGTGCCCCGCCCTCTCGGATATTCGATCCCCGGACCGTCCAGCCCGCAGCGAGTTGCTGTACCGACTACTTTATCCCGGCCCACGGACTTACCGTGTGCGTGTGGCCTTATTCAGTATGTACAGGAAGTCTCCGTGGAACACCTGAACACTTTCAGACAACGAAATCAAAATCGTGCAGGCCAGACAATTTTGATCTTAAATTTACATTTGGAATTCAAAACAATTCTATATGAAATTCACGTCTGAGTCTACTCGTAGATTAAAGATTTGTTCACAGCTCTTTCCCTTTTACAAGATTATTGTATTGTGCTTCTCCTTTAAAAAACGTTTGAATGAACTGAGAATTTTCAAGCAATTTGGTGCAAACACCAGGCTAACAGAGATTGCCACAACGTGCTAACTCTTCATTGCCTACTCTCAATAGCACCGAGATGACCGTAATGGAACTGGAGGTACAAGTTGACGTAATTCACTGAACAGAGAAGCCTTTTATCTCGTGCCAAAGTTAAGAACGACTAGACCCACATCTTCAACCCTCTACATGCTTCCTGGCATGCACAAGGTCAATTTCACTTTTAGAGTTAGAAGGCCTCAAAATTTCGTATTGTATTAGAACTTCGACTCCTTTAGAGAAGTCCCACCGAGTGTGTGTTTGTGTGATCTAGAAACCTAAAAAATGAGGCGGTCTAGGCCGGACTGGGCTGCTGCGCTACAGAAAATAGATATTCGGAAATTACGCTGATTTGAGGGTTGTTTAACCGTGCATCTTCCTTATGAAATAATGTGAAATGCCAACTTGATGCAACAAGGTAATTTTACTGATGTATTCTTAGCTCGACATGTTTCGGGTACATACACCCTTCATCAGGAGCATCAGATGTTGAGTTGCAGCATATGGTTTTCTGCACCGAGTTTTTGGATGGGTGGTGGTCTTGAGAGCCGCTGCGTAGGTCGTGCACGGCACCATCCGCACCGTACACACGACCTACGTAGCGGCTCTCAAGACCACCACCCATCCAAAAACTCGGTGCAGAAAACCATATGCTGCAACTCAACATCTGATGCTCCTGATGATGGGTGTATTTACCCGAAACATGTCGAGCTAAGAATATATAAATAAAATTACCTAGTTGCATCAAGTTGGCATTCCACATTATTTTACGCTGATTTCTTTAAAGTATTTTGGTCAGTCTTTAATACAGATAAAAAAGCAAGTGTATTTATCAGATGACGTGGTACAAAGACAGTATTGCCTGTAATGACAATAACTTACATGCCTCGGAGTATATAAGAATTTTAGACATGCCGTTATAAGATAATGTGAAGGGAGGTAATTTTAAGATTCTTATAAAGACTGGGAAAACAGCGGAATACAGAAAAGCGTGAGAAATACGGACTGTAAAGCTGAACATATTAGAGTGCATACCTAAACGGGAAAACGACGTTTATAGAAGGGATGATGACAGGTGGCTAAAAATGGAATCGAGCGCAGCTTCAGGGCGAAGACTGACAGACTTCAAAGAGACGCTTGAAACAGAATGATACGGAGGACGGTATGAGGTTTAAGAAGAAGAAATAGTTCAAAAGGTTTTAATAAGAAAAACAAAATGAACAAAGATAAATAATTTGCTTTGTTGTTCTTTACATACTGTGAACTTTTTGGTGGACCATCTGCTTCATTTCAGGGAACATCTTTCACGCCTTTGGAGTTTAATTCTAAGTTTTATAAAGGCCGGAGACGAATAGTAGTTTGGATTGCGCTGCGGAACAGATGTTGGGTAATTTACAAATTCTTTTAACTTTTTCGATTTCAGTAACTCTTCCTGAGCTGCACCTTGATAGAAAATAAATTATTTGGCTACGTAAATATTACGGTGCCGGTCCCAGTGGCCGCGCGTTCTAAGGCGTAGGTCTGCGGCCGCTCGCCTGCTGAGATCGTGGGTTCGAATCCCACCGGGGGCATGGATGTTTGTATGTTGTGAATGTTGTCACGTAAAGGTCTCTGCGACGAGCTGGTCACTCGCCCAGGGGAGTCCTACCGACTGTGATGCGTCGTTGTGTGTGATCTAGAAACCTCGTGAATGAGGAGGCCATGGCCCGCGTTGCGCCGCGTTGCGCCGCGTTGCGCCGCGTTGCGCCGCGTTGCGCCGCGTTGCGCCGCGTTGCGCCGCGTTGCGCCGCGTTGCTCCGCGTCGCCACAGGAAGGAAATATTACGGCATCGAATGAAAGATGTAGTCTTATTATATGTAATGTGATAATGGAAATCTGGCTTCCAAACAGAGTAACAAAACTTACCACCTTGCACGTGATCCTACTGTTCTATCTGTGCGATAGCACATGCAGCGTAATTATGACGAGAATTCGAACATGTTCCACTCAATACGAAACTGAACTTTATTAACGAACCGTATTGTGTAACATTCCTTTCAAACAACGACAGAAATTCCTTCTTCACACACTTGGGCATTTTGTGGAAAAGCGAATCCACAAATCAACACCGATAAACTCAATAACTGTTTATTATTAACACATTAAGCCTGACGATTTTTGGTTTCACAGTCACGCATTCGTAAGTCAGTAAAAAACGCACTGCTTTCACGTTTATCAATACTGAAATCTCCAGTTATTTTTATATAGAAACCTTACAGTTGAGTACCTATCGTAAAATATACAAGATTTAGAGAGAAATGATAGAAGACACGAATAAATTAATCAAAGATGCAAACATACGTACGTACATACATTCATACGTGCATACATACATATGTACACACGTAAATACATATGTACATACATGCAAACAAGAAAATGTGTCCGGAAAACAGAACAAAAGAAGAAAAGAAAAAAGAATAAATAAGAAGCTCCTACCAAAATTCAAAGCCTGCTTGCTTATTGTATAAAATTCTAGTTCTACGTATCTCTTCCTATCATAATTATTATTAATCTTACTATAAAATGTTGTATACCTTCAACAGGTCGCACATAACCTAAACAAATCTCACAGTCGTCGCATTTATAATTTTTCACTTACAAGCAATATTTCACAGCAGTGCCTAGGCATGTTTATGACGCATGTCGACACCAAATATCACTAGCCTAAATCTAGCATTTCTTTTGTTATCTCCAACACGGGGTAACAAAGAAAATAATTCACAGGGACTTCCATGTTGTTATTTTACATTACGTTAAATATTACCTAGATGAAAGGAACATCTTTTTTCCACGATCTGTTATCATGCGTTATTTCAGGACCCCAAATTAAGTTTCGTTATTTTCGCTTCCACCTCCCAATTCCCTCGTCCACCTTGTTGTTGTTACTTATACTGTGAGAGAATAAGAGTATAAGGTTGGTGTGTCCTACAGTAGAGTGAAGTTTATACCGAGTTTTGTGAAATGTGATTAGCTGATTCAACAGCCGAAATGGCGAGACTGTCTTTCTCCCCTTCTTCGTCTCTCTCTCTCTGTCTCTCTCTCTCTCTCACACACACACACACACACAAACACACACACAAACACACAGCTACACGGTGTTCTTATACACCTTTCTTATTAAGGAATAGAAGTGGTCGAAGAGCCGGATGGATAAATGGACAAAGAACAAAGCGAGTCAAGCGGAATACGAAATTATGGATTAAATATTGGCACATGGAACGTCATGACAATGCTAGGTTAAAAAAGATTTACAGAGGTTAAAAGTGCCAAACTGGAAGACCCTTATCCAGAATTGGAGAAGATGGAAGGAAGTGGTTGGGAAGGCCAAAACTCTGCCCTGAGAGTTGTAGAGCCGTACTAAGAAGAAGAAGTGGTCGAAAAAGGAAATGACTGGCTACAGGAGAGAAGGAGTGGAGATTAGTAAGAGAGGTAGAGAGAAAAATTAAGGGGAGGAAATATATTAACTTTCCGAAAATATAAATTCGAGTTTTTTTTTAACAAAGAGTTACTGTATATGTATATTTTGTTGATCAACTCATGAAATACCACACTTGGAGTAAAAGCTAAAATAGAAATTCAGTACTGAAACTTTAAAATATGTTGAGAAGTAATAAGGAAAAGAGCAAAACCAATTAGATAAAGAAACCGGGGATGAAATTAGAAAAGGAACTCTGCCGCAGAGTAGCTGTCACAGATAAATTGAGGGGATTTCGAGGTCGGAGGAGTGCGAAACAAGATTAGCATCTGTAAAATGATTCTAGATATGCACAGCGTACCTTATTTTGAAACGTTCATAACTCAGACCAGTCTGCTTTCAGTTAGCAATGTCTAGCAGAGGAGACGGCAAACTTAGTTACTAGCTCAGGCATAGAAACTCACGCGATGCTTCTTAACAGACGGAACATGATTTGGACATACGTTAATTCAGTTGGCAAAATATCGGAAAAAAATATAACTCTTAGCGCAAAAGTGTTCTATGTACATGACATATGTACTAAAGTTACTTGACTATATTGAAAGCCAACGCGGTTATAAAATCGTAAATGTATATCATTTTGTTTCATATGTCTATTCTGTTTATTTTATATTCAATGGTCCGCGCATCGCGTTATATGTGTCAGTAATTATCCAACAAGATGCAACAATATACAGTTTAAACTTAGCAATTAACCAACTTAATACATAAAATCTTCTTTTATAATAAGTTTATTATACGCCTCTACATGTTTCGAGCACTGCGTGCTCATCATCAGTAGGTCAAAATTGTATTATACAGCATCTGTTATCGTCACACCTATAGGTGGCCTTCCGGTGCGCGGGTTGAGAGAGGAACCAGTCCTCTCTCAACCTGTGCACCGGACGGCCACCTACAGAGTGTGACGATACCAGATGCTGTATAATACAATTTTGACTTCCTGATGATGAGCGCATAACGCTCGAAACATGTAGAGGCTTATAATAAACTTATTATAAAAGAAGATTTTATGCATTAAGTTGGTTAATTGCTAAGTTTATACTGAGATGCATGGTCAGCAAAACACACACACACACATATATATATATACACACACACACACACATATACACACACACATACACACACACACACACACACACACACACACACACATATATATATATATATATATATATATATATATATATATATATAATGTGG
>Ga0123352_10004956_pt1 | contig 19847 bp, 6 predicted proteins | sample TergutLab28metaG_FD_89700 | JGI IMG/M metagenome (GOLD analysis project Ga0123352, IMG submission 89700) | Labiotermes labralis P1 segment gut microbial communities from Petit-Saut dam, French Guiana - Lab288 P1 | ecosystem: Host-associated > Arthropoda: Insects > Digestive system > Gut ...
GACACACTTTTACTCAGCGTCATGTTTGTTGGAGGCTTTGGCACCTGTAACTCCGCACTGTGAGGTACTGGCCTCATCGCAGATGGTAAATTAGGATAATGAACAGTGTGTTTGGACTTTGCTCTTACACCAGCGATACTGGTTAGGCAGAAGTAGCAATTTGAAACATGGTTGGTCGCCTCTACCCAAACCATTGAAATGCGAAAGGCATATAGCGTGAACCTTTTGCCCATGCCGCGAGAAGCCTGGCACATGTCACACAACAAAATTTGGGAGCCCAACTCTTGACCTGATCACCCACTTTGCAGCCTAAATAATGTTTCTTAATCAGGGGTGTGAAAGACCGTCTTCGGGATTTGAATGTCACCTCACCGCAGATGTAGCAGAATGCATCCGATGGATATACACACTTTCTTGGCATATTAATGGTGGAATAAACACTGTACTTCTGAGACGATAACACAGTGAGCTCTGGCCAGCAACTGGCAGAGTACTGTTAGTCATACGTGTATGACACGTGACTCTGCTTGTTACAACATGTCCAGAATACCACCTACAGGCCACCAGTGACTCACATACGTAGGCTTGTGCTGTCACATAGTCTGATGCAATGCGAAAGGTGTGGGTGACAGAGAAATTCTGGAAACATGTTTGAATTCAGCGTCCAAAAATACACCAGAAACAGACATTTTTCCTTATGGGAGAAAATATTTGTTGATCGGTGTAATTTGTACAGTCCGGTATTCGCATTTTGATTTTCTGTTTCTGAAACACATTTAAACCCACATACGCTTCTTTTTATCGCTCAGAGAAGCATTTTTCTCTTCTTCATCTGAGATCAGTGCTATTGCTGATAATTGTCTTTTAGAAAACGAAAGGGGCTGCGTATTTGATGGAGATAATCGCAGGCCTCCTTTCACATGGTGTGCCTGAAGGTGACTGAACACGACGGACAGTGTGAACACAGACCATTCTGACGGAACGAAGATGGAACGGTGACGGAACGGAAACGTGACGCATAGTGTGAATCGGCTCTTATACACAGTATTGTCTCTGTTGTGAGTTAATTTACTTGTGTTACAAAAACGCCTTTACACGTATATTACACAGAAGTGTAGAAGGTGTGATTATCAGGTAAACCAACTACCCTGTTTTGTGGAGAAATATTTATGGCTCTTCCTAACAAGAGGATTTGTACTCTCGTGCATTTACTTGCAGTTACAAAATAATTGTCTGATAAAAGAAAATAATCGAAATTACAGTGATTGGAATTATTTTTATAAGGGGTGTTAAAAGTATATGCTGCTTGTTTTCAGTTTATCGCACGAAACGAGGCATGATTGAAAGTATATTCTTCACACACAGGAAGGGGTAATGAAACTGCGCCCTTTATATTTTACTTACTTGATCGGCCATGTCGTTCATACAGTTGACAGCAGATAAAGCCTATACCTACTAAGCCATTCGCACCCAGCGGTCACAAGTCACATTCAAGTCCCGCGTACCATATTTACATTTCCTACACTCCTATCTTGTATACTCTTTAGGCGTGTCCTGAGCCTAGGCATCTGAAAAATGTTTTAGTAGTTATTACGGCATACATTATCAGTTAACGTTAACCTAAGTTGGATTGGTGCCATTTTTCTGCTTCTTCAAAGTAAGTTCGCAGATATCCTCCATATTTGGAAATCATCTGATGCCCATGGAACCTGAGAAAGCACCATGCCGTGCGTTAATAGTGAAATCGTTTGTGGTATATACTGTAGTACAGACCAGTTCTGCTCCGATAGGCTGTTACTCTTTGCTGAAGGCCGTTTCGTTCGTGTAGAAGACGAAGAAGCACAGTACTGCTAGTTAAACAGTGAAGAACTTTTCAAAGTGGCCTGTACTAAAAAATAAAAAACTGTTGCTGCGGTAGGCGATGGAGATCCCTTCCATTTACAGTAATTGTAGCGATCGTTACAGAGAACGTACGGACCTGATGGCGCGTTTATTGTTGCTTTGTAATTCCCTCTGGTTGCGCCATATCCAGTAATTTGTATGTCCCGCACATGATCCTCAACTGCAGATATTTCGGAGCAAAACTCCTTGAGACTGGTTGGACAGTGCGTGTCATTTCAGGAAAACGCGACGTTTATTAATACATTCTTCCCTGCCCTTTTTTTTTTTTGCGATGAACAACGTTATCTGCATTGATCGCACGGGAAGTACTGGAAGGCAACAGTGAAAAATGCACATTTGCTTTATGATTTTATGGAGCAACAATTGTGCTTGCGGGGGCGCATTTGACGTTCGATTACTCGAAACTTGTAATCGAGGTTTCGATTCCTTCTTGGGTGTATAATTAAATTCAGTCACTCGATCGCTCGCTACACACATCAGGCTCCTTCTTGACAAGATAATACCTTCTCAGCTAGTCAAGAAATATCAAGAAGTATAGTGGAACTGGAAGGTTCATTACCGTTCTCACAACAGCGCACCACTACTCTTAGTCATGAACCAGATTAATTTGGCCACACTCTACATCCCATTGGCGTGACTTTAGGCTTCTGCCGCGAAGTTCATTATAACTGAGCCCTTCTAAGTTATTACGCAGCGAGTAGTAATTCCTTACCGAAATTTCGGGACAGGCTATCGGTCCCATCTTCAAGGGTCAGGAAAAAACTTTTTGACCCTTGAAGATGGAACGTATAGATTGTCCCGCAACGTCGTTAAGGAATTGCCACTACGCTCTGCCTAATAACCCAGAAGAGCGCAGTTTATATTCCATTTATTTAAGGTCGATTAAATATTATCATCGCACCTTTGCCTGGGCTTTCGAAACAATCTCTTTCTTTCAGGTTTCCCCATCCAAATCCTGTACACGGTTTTCTTCTCCTCTGTATGTGCCACGTTAGCCGTTCCTTTTATCCTCCTTAATTTCATCGCCTTAACAGTGATTGGGAGTACATTTTACCCCTCTTTATTATGCAGTTTTCTTTAGCCTCTTGTGACTCCTCCTACTTAGACCCAAATGTCTTCCTCTGTCCGCAGTGCTTTCCTTTCATGTGAAAGACGAAGTTCCATGATTATACAAAATAACTCTCAATACGTGCGCGCGCGCGCTTGTGTGTGTGTGTGTGTGTATATATATATATATATATGTGTGTGTGTGTGTGTGTGTGGGTGTACCTGCGTGTGTGTTTGTGTCCCACGCATGGATTATATAATATGTTGTAATTAACGATAAGGATCTAAAATGTTTACACCCTCCGGACCCATTTCCTATAATTTGGTTCTCCAAATCGGAGATGTAAAATAATTTAGGTTCGTTGTTAAAATCGCGAAATTGTCACCACCCATACAACAGCCATCAAACAGGGCAAAGACTTCAGGTAACCATATTCCTCCAACATAGTTAAAAGGATCCACAGACATAACTGCTTCTAGAAGCGGATAACATGACAGAAAGCAACACAAATTAAATGCGCCGCTCCACGAAGGAGAAGCGACGACAGAAAACTGGGGACGTTTCAAACGAAAGAGGAATCACGGACAGCAAAGCCTAATGACAATATCAAGCAGACACACAGTAATAGGAACATGGTGTAACACGGAAAAAGGCCTAATCACATTAGATGATCATACAAACGGGGTTGTGCGCATAAAAACAAGACCATAAATAATGAGACTCTGGCACACGTACAGGATACTCGTAGATAAGAAGCTAAAGACAAAGAAGACATAAAGGAACAAAGAAATCGAATAGCCGGACAATTCAGGAGGCTAGCGCCAAAAACCAAATACACCCTTTGTAAAAAAAAAACATTTTATGTGTAAATCATGATGGTGACGTAGTTATAGACACTTTTGACTAGGCAACACATTGGCATATACCGCCAAACGCATCGAGATAGTTCAGTAAGACGGGAAGTGCACGTACAACGTAACATGGAAGCATGTTCGCGTAACCATTGTGGCCGTGGAAAAAGTAGTGAAGTATTTTTGCGTGTATTATGCGCAATGAAAATTGAGTATTTTCTGCTACGTCTGTCTCTATCATATTTTGTCACATTATCTCATAAACGGTACGAATTTCGAAAAGAAATTTGTTGGACATTAAGTGTGTGTTTTTATTTTCTCTGAAAATTTTTTCTGAAACATTTCTCATTCTAGGAAGAATTCAACGAGATGTTATCATAAATGTACATAGGTCTTCATGTAAGGTACCCTTTATTCTTGTCGGATTGTAATTAAACTTGAACTTCTTGGACAGATGTTCCATAACAAATTTAATGATAGTTCGTCCAGTGGGAGCCGATTTGTTCCATATGGACAGAGAAACGACGGACGAACAGGACGAAGCTAGTAGCCGCTTTTCCCAATTTTGAAAATGCGTCTAACGGCGACTTAATAGAATGGTCAGAATAATGGTAAGTTTTCTGTGTCGTAAGACACGCTGTACGAGAATTCCAATAGAAACCCTAAAAACCAAAATTTTAGAAACATATCGGGCGTGGGGTAAGAAAGAGCAACAAGTGTAATGATTTCATCAGAGTGTGAACATGCATATTTATTTAAAAACCCAGTTCATGCCTCACATGAAACACACTGCGTCTCCATTTAATGCATTAATCGAATTATACCGTACGGTGTAGCAGTCTCGTTGTATTCTGAGAGTCATACGAACTTCCATTCCGCTGCACCCATCTTTTACAGGTTCCTTTCTTTTCTCTTCCTCCTCATGGAAAATAATTCGGAATGTGTGTTGATAAATCTTTTTTCTTACATTCCTTCTGCACGTCGCGTGAATTTTGTTTTATTGTAATCTTAGGCAGGAATAGAGAAGCGACGTTGAGGATGTCGTGATCATTCTGGCAGATAGTACGTGGCTCGAATGCTGGCCTGGATTCGTGATCTTGTGACCAATAATTTTTCCCGCCTCTTCTAGCGAATTCCTTCAAAAAGGAAAGACGACTTTCTCCCAAATTGTTCAGAAGCTGTTACGGTTATTTTTACACATTCAACGCCTTGTAACCTACACATTTAAAATTTCCGCAGCTAAGAAAACTCTCGTTACACAGTGTATCAAGCGGCTGATGCAACTTAAGTTCCGAAACGTACACGGCGTTGTAATGTAACTGATTACAAAACGCAATAAATCCTTAATTTTAATATGCTGCTGGAGGTTTTGCACATTATCTGTTCGCCTTATATTTCTTCTGCCAGTCCTCCCACCGTATGAACATTTTGGAGAATGTTTCTTGCAGATACCGTATATAGTACAAGACAATGCGTGGGTCTTAGACAGCTTAGACATCAATTAGTAATTAGTGTTACGTTCCCCGTCTACCAACCTGTAATCACAAGTTTAATAATTAATATCCGAGTTGTTGTTGTATCCTGAGGGCCGTTCGTCGGTGTGCCCAGTAGCTTGGCGCCGTATGAAGAATCAACACCTGTACTTACACAAGCGTTAAGTCCGCTTCGGTAAAACAGTATTGAATATCTACAACGAAACCATACAACAAGCCAAGTACTTGGATGCAGTTGTGCGATAATAATGAAATTTCTTGCAGTAAATATGCAAGAAGTAACTCGGTGATTATTGTACTGCTATGCTGAAGTGTTTCTGAATTGGTTGTTTTTGTAATTTATTGTAAGCGGAATAAATATATGAGAAGGAATCGCAATATATTTGAAATACTACGTAATAATCTGTCTACTTCAGTCGGCATAATTCTGTTTGTATAGTGACTGCAGGTAAGACGACCAAGGAGTCTTAGTTTAAATACACATATTTCCCAACAGACATACACAGCAGCATATATAATTCTATTAGGCAACAAGCGCCGGCTTCTTACAAGACATCATTAGACCCCCTCTTTTTTTTAAGAACCATTCATTATAAACTTATTGCAGTTAGGAAAGATACCTCTTCCTATTATTAGTGAAAAATACAAAAAAATATTTACAATATAGAACAAAGGGTTAATATGTAAAATGTGTACTGGAAGCTGTTTGGAAAAACTGTTTTTAAAAGCTATGGATAGGCAGTAAAATTGATGCATGGTGCACACGTTGATCGTGTTCTGGTAAGGCACACAAATCTTCAGTTGATGCGAAGTACGTATCTTGAAACTTGATGTTGAAATACTCCAGGAAACTTCTGTAGTTTTTACGGTCTTATTTTCTTCGAATTGACCTTTTGAATCAATATCTGTAAAGATGAAAAACTATTTAGTTATGTTAAGTATGTACTTTGCATCAATTGAAGACTTGTGTGCCTTACCAGAACACGATCAACGTGTGCACATATGTATCAATTTTACTGCCTATCCATACCTTTTAAAAGTAGTTTTTCCAAACAGCTTCTTATACACATTTTACATATTACCACTTTGCTATATTTTGTAAACTTAATTGTACTTTTTGCTTATAATAGGAAGAGATCTCTTGCTTAACTGTATACTGCATGGTTCTTAAAAGAGATGGTCTGTTGTTGGCTTGTAAGAAGTCGGCACTTTTTAATCGACTTACATATGCTGTTGTGTATGTATATTGGGATATATATATATATATATATATATATATAATTAAAAGAACAATGCTTATAATTTATCTCAGAATATTAGTTTGATCTTTGCTGTTAGAGTCTGAGCTGCCAAAGTGTGTAATTCCAAGTTCAACTTTTGTGAAACTCTTAGCCACTTTAATCCTACCTACATTTTCCAGACACGTGTCTTTCATTTTCAAACCAAATCAGAAAGATACTCGCACAAAGAAATGGTGGAACCGTGAATATTCCTCTATTCGTAATGTGAAGGGAATAATATTAAACATGTTCTAGTTAGTATTCATTTCTAATTCCATATCCAGGGAAGAAGGTGAATAAATTGAAAACTATATTTTGGCAGTATGTACACTCGATGTGTGCCGCATGCGATCCTCGATCTCCTTTTGTATATCCGTTTTCATGGCCTCAACTCAAGGACTATATGGAGGGCAGTGAAGGGGTCTGGCGCATAGGACATGACAACTGGTTTTTCTGATAAAGAATTATGAAATGAAAAGAACTCCAAAAATTTAATGCATTTGCGGTTGTGTAAATGCAATTTATTGTAACTGTCGTTAATTGACGTCTGAAAAGTCTCCTGTACTGGTATTAAATCCTGTGCGCAAGAATATTCTACGCCATTAACAATAACGTAGTCCAACATCACTTACCGTAAGAGTGCCACATTTTTCAGATAAGCTACTTTTATCACTTTCTAATAAATTGTATATAGTTTTATTCAGGGCTACAGCAAATTAACAACAATTTTGTGTTCAAAATCGGCTTTGAAAATACGTTGTTAAGGGTTTTAATGTCTTGTTTTGTGTCTCCAGGGATGAGAAGAGCATCACGCATTGCTAAGCAAAATCAATGGTTTGACGCAATAATAAGAAAATACTACGTTCCTTTGTTTTATTTCTTGTATCGTTGTTTCACAATACCACCATGGCAACGGTTGGACGCCTCGAGCCCTACCGGCTCTCTTGTGTACTAAGTTATAATTTTCTTTTCCAGAATTGTGGTTAAAAAAACGAAACCAGCTGCCCATGCCAGTGCAATTATTGTCCTAACCTACAGTCATTTAAATTTCTTCACCTAATCATTATATGAGAGCACCGCAGTGTTGCCAGATTGTGACCGCATCTAATATTTTTCTCTTCGTTGGACAAAGAGTTGTACAACGAAGAGACGGTTTACAATTAAATTACATAAAAATTACTTGATTTTAATAAGTATTTGGTTTTCCACGAAAAGTGCTATATTTTTTATGATATTTGATACAGATGTTTCTAGATAAGATATTGATCTACAGTTATATTCGGTAATAGTGATGTCACCTAGGTCAGTGTCTTTTAATGTAAAACTGGTTGGTTTTTACTTTCTGCTTTACACGTTTTCCTTACTGGTGGTCCATCCTGGCGGAAATATGTAGCAGGAATATGAACTTACTCTTGTTTGTCTTTATTGTAGAAATACATATGTTTGTATTTTTCTAATCCCCCAGGAAAGATGTTCTGCACTGGATGTCTGGGAGCTGTGCTTAACTCTTTAAAGACAAAGCACAGATTGCTTTTTTGAAAGACCCAGTTCGTACCACGCATTGAACATTTTTATCTCGGTTATAAAAACCAATCAGTTGGCGTTATATAGGGCAAAAGTCGCTATTTATTCTGAGATAAATACAAAGCACAAAAATTACAGTGTGCCAGAATGTAAAATTCTCGAATGTTAAACCTGTTAGTGCATCACAAAACCAGTAGGCTTTAACAGGTTAAGAGGTCAGCGAGTTGAACAGATTCTGTTCAGCAGAATATGAAGCATTTTTATGGAACTTCCCTAATCTCATATTTATTGTTGTGACTATTAGGAGAAGTATTGTTTTTGTAACAAAGGTTTAATTTGACTTAATGGAGGTTTTTACAGTTTAATTATGTTTCTTATTTCTAAATGTCCTGGCTTTCAATATTCCGGGCTGCGCCTACAGGTCAGCGAATTGAAATAATTTTTGTTAAGGTGTCCGCAGAATTAGTGAAACTTTATAAGGGTTCATTGATACTACAAATGTTGAAGATAACTGCTTTCAATGACAGAGACAACGACGTACCTCCGCATTATGACCACATGATGTATGTGTCTCGTGGTTTTCAAGAAATACTGCATTTAAAAAAACATTTGGTCTTAATGATGGAGATGCTTATATATTCTGGAAGCCATGAACCGAATAGATAGCAGCATGCTTAATTGGTTGATATTAATTAAATTCAATACCAATAAAACGTATTTATCGTGTTTTTGCTTCCTAACTCTGCAGCCATATTAATAATACAGTACTACTTAGGAGTGCATTTTACACGTTTGCCATCAGTATGCAACCGGGGGGTAGTCTTCAGACAAGTTCAAGATATTTAGGAGGAGGCAGATTTTATTGCTGTTTATAGTTTGGTTGCACTACCACTTGCTGATGATTAAAGTTCTTTTATCTCTCTTCGTACAGTACAAACACGTTAGTTTATGACGCATCCAGCATGTTTTACAGTATTAATTTACCGTTTCGTGAGATAGAATGTTTTAATTCGAGTTCTGTTTCAACTTATATGCTTTTTAATATCGTTAGTGCCTGGGCGGAAAGGGCGAAGAGGAACATTTATAAGATGTAAGAAACCGATTCATGTTCCCACAGATTGTTTGATGAACTGAACAGCTGACGAGTCACGGCGTTCGTAAGACTGAGATCAGCCAGGTTCACAGAAATGTCAAGTGTTTTGGCTTTGTCATTGCGAAGACTTTCCCCGCGACTTTCCTGTTGCAAAATAGAAGGCCATCCAATACCCTAAGGTACATATACTAAAAGCCTTTTCCTTCTTTCATTCCATGTTTTTATTTGTATGTTTCCTTCTCCATCATTCCTTCATTGCTTCCTTCCATCCTCCTTCCCTTCCTGCCTTTCTTCCAAATTTCATTCGTCTTTCTGACTATTTCTTTTTCTTTCTTTCCTCTCTTCCACCTTACTTTTATTCTATTTTCTTGGTTTCTCTCTTTTTCCTTCCCTTTCTTTATCTTTTTCCGTACTCGAAACCAGAATATTACGTGAGATGTGATCGTGTGACCCAGAGATAGTTCTGTTGTCGGCTGCTGCTCAGTAAAAGAATAACGGAAAATTGTCCCACTACCTAATTGAACACCATGTGATGAGGACGTGATGGGGTAGAGGTATAATTTCGTGCATTCTTAATCGTGACACTAGACGGAACTCAATGAACAGCTTCGCGTCACGGTCACTTTATTCCAAGAACAGTCCCTGTTGCGCATTAGGTGGTAGGTTGGAGGGCCCCAGAACCGGTCTGGACCATTTGTGGGGGAGGGGGGGGGAGGGAAGAACTGTGCTCCTGCCTAAAATCGCAAAACAGTTTGTTACATGATGTAACATTAACGTGATTGTACTCAGTTACTATCTAGTCAGGGAACTGGACAAGCCGCCGCTGACCTTTTACATCAGGAAACTATAAATAACGTTTGTACATCGTAGTAGTGGCTGTTAGATCAATCAGGACATCCAGTAGTAGACTTTTTGATCTGCCTCGATAATTCGTAATATGTCTTAAAGTAGTGCAGTAGTTTTAAGCAAAATATGTACCACTGAATGATAAAGGCAGCTGTAATTAGGCTATTTATACGACCAGTTTTCTGAAGAAATGGCTTTGAAGTTTTAAATTTTACCCGATAGATGATTGTTCCAGTTTCCTGCAGGATGGCCGCCGGTTGTTTGAAGCCCATATACATTGTTTTCCCGAAACTGCTGTTTGTTTCCGAGATTTAATGTTTTCATTCTATTAGTCGTTTAATAATCTAGATTTTATTCGGATAAATCCCATATTCAAGCAATTATTCATCTCTTTGCTTCAGGTTAGAAAAATAATGCTTTTGAGTTTGAATTCTAATAAGTAATCTAGGAAGTGTGTCATCCCCATTGTGGAAAGGTTATGTAGTCAAACACAACTATGTCAATTAAGATGTATTTAATGGCTATACTATTTGTCTAGTATAGCCATTAAATACATCTTAATTGACAAAGTTGTGTTTGACTACATACCCTTTCCAATATAATGCGTAATAATATAGAGTGCATTCAGCAGCTTTAATTTTGCGTAAAAGATTTAGCAGTGGAAGGGTATATAGCCTTTTAATAATATCCGATGGCATTGTACACGCTGTCAACCAGTAACCTAAATGTAGTTTCGAGCACAATAATTTCTTTCCGTTTATCGTTTATTTCTTGGTTGGTACAGCTCTTGAGCTTCCACCTCTTTTGTTTTTAAAATGTGATTTATTTATGTGCTCGTTGAATAAAAATTTCACAGCAGTTACATGCATGTCACCTAAATAACTCCTTTAAAACCTACTGGTCACTGTAGTTACCAATAATTTTGACACTAAATACACACCATTTTGCCTACATAACGTATGTGCGCGTGTGTGTACGTGTATTCTACATAATTCTCATATAGTCAGCTTTTATATCCATGAAGTCTGAAAGTACTTTTCTAACCAATACTCCCCGATTTCCGTAAGAGCATTGCTGTTAGGAAGACTGCTAGGCTTTGCCTATTTGTATTTCTGGTTAAGATTAACATGTAGATGAAGATGAGTATGGAGGTTGGTGGAATGATCCTAACGGGGCAAAACAGAATTACTACAGGAACACCTGTTCCTCTACCACCCTAAACTTTACTCACCCATTGGTCTTTATAATGGAAGCAACCCGTGTTGTGTGAGTGTTAGGAACTGAATGTAGTTGCGTAATGTACATTAATTTTAGTCTTCAAAATCGTTAAAGATGTTTATTATTTCTCTTATTTTAAAAAAGAAAACTGGGAGACTTTTGGAAGTATAAGTTACCATTCTGTGTTGAAGCTTTCCAGCTAATCATCTGACCAGCATGGGCATTTTGTATTTTAATTAAAGCAAGTCTCATGCATATTGTGTACGAGGCTAGTGTGTGGGAGCTTTTGACGTCTGTTGAAATCCATTCGTGCATTACCTCTGTAGGTAGTAACAGAGAAAAGTAATATTAGAATGAAGTTCAGTCTCGTAAATCATTTTTTCTAGTAATCCTGCAGTAGACACATAAATTAACCCCTTCAAGTATAAAAAACTGAAACCACTTTTCCACCCAATGCTTCCTTTTTTCCGAAAGAACCTTTCTTTTGTGAAGGTCGGTAGGGTTCGTCTGTTTGTCCTGAAGGTAAGAATAACAAGTAGATGGATATGAGTTTGGAGCATTAGTGGACTGAGACTCATAGTGGAAGACGGAAGTTTTCTGAGAAAATTCTGTCCCGGTGCCACTTCGCCCACCACAGATTTCGCCTGGACTGTCCCAGTACCGAACTCCGGCTTCCGCAGTGAGAGGATGGCAACTAACCGTCCGAGCGGTGGCACAGAAAACCGTGTCCCTCCGTTATAAATCCAACCGGTCCATGTTCTACAGGGACATGATTGCTGTTGAATGTGAGAATCGCACGAAACAAAGACAATGTGTGGACAAAGTGCAGGGTTGTTAGTGTTAAGCTCGAAGGTATATGCACTAACCACTGACCTTGAAGTGCTTAGTAGTAGCATGCTTTTGAAAGCAGAGAAGATACTGTACTCTCACTGACCGCTGCAAATTTTCAGTCAGGCGCTCCTGTTTGACTGAATGTATGCAAGTAAGGGGTGGGTGGGGGCGGTTTTGTATAAGGAAATAAAAGAAAGGGTTTCTAGGATGGAAAAGAATCATGTGAAAGTTAAACATACAGGTATGACACAGTCCCTAATTCGCTGATTCTTACACGTAACGTTATTCTGGCGGACAGTCACCGCACTGTGAAGGGGTTTGCGTTGATACAGCGCTGCATGAATTCTCTTTACCTGGGATGTATCCGGAAGTGAACGACAAGAATCACTCTTTGGCCGCCTTGCCCCTGTTGCAAAAACGCCTTTGTCATTTCGGGATATAGGGTAGGACTCAGCAGCACTGCGCAAGCGTTGTTGGAAATGAAATCCACATCCCACGAGTTTACGTAATTGACTACCGCATTTTTAATAAATGTTAATCATAACACGTATTTATGCGTGCTTTTAAGCTTCCTGCGCGTTGTAAATGATATCCGCGCTCTTTTGGGATTTTACGCAGCGTAGAATGGTCGTTGCTTTCTTAATGGACTGCTTGACCCTTGAAAATTGGACCGATAAATTATCCCGAAACGCCGGCAAGAAACTACCGTTCTGCACTGCATACAATCCCAAAAAAGCGCAGATCTCATAACGCTTACCTATCGGTTTGTTGCTGAGATAGTCTGGTGACTAATCTAAAATATTTCACTGTAACGAGATCTTAGAGAAAGAAGGGCTGAATTCGTGCAACTGGCCTTAAGTCTGATGATCCATACTTCATAGGACAATGGTAACTATGCCCATCGCTTTCTTCAATTTAGGCCTTAATATATCGTGTTTCCCGTGCAGGATGTGTTTGTGTTTTGCCTGTTTCTCAGTTGAAAGCCTATAGTATTTCCTTAAATATTAATAACCGCCTGCCTTTATAATTGAGATTTTACGTGTTTTCTTAGAAAGAAAAATAATATTCCGTAATAATATTGCCGGTGTGACCTCTGCGTTCTCTTGTGAGCGACGTAATGAACCTTGGGTTCTGTAAACGGAGGAATATTTCTGCAATGTCTTGAGTCAGCGGTTCTTAACCTTACTTATGCCATGGACCCTTATTAGAAAATTCTCAAAAATAAAAAAAATCTTAAAGGCAAGAAATAGAGGTAGTAAGATTCATTGAACTTAAACATTTTTTGGAGTCTAGAGGCCATAAATTCCGTTGTTGGCTACATTCATTATTGAATGAAAATCTAAATTTCAGTTAGAGTTTGGTGAAAATAAACTTGTAATTTTTTACCATCCTAGTTCATGAAGTCCCTGAAGTCTATCCATGCACCCCCGGGGTCCGTGAATTCCAAGTTAAGAACGGCTGGTTTAAGCGAATAGCTTCTCAAAAGCGTCTTGCTCCATGAGGCTAGTTACTGGAATTTCTCTCTGTAAAGTTTTAGGTACTAAGAAGAGTGGATAACTATACTCCATTCTGGAGGGAATGAGGAAAACCACCAAAAACTTTGTCAGCATAATCGATGGTTCGGTCGACGTTCAAACTAGACATATTCCGAACAGAAGTCTAATCGTTAGTGTCACAGCAACCCGTTCAGTAAAATTCTGTTTTCAGAAGTGGCCTGTTAAATAACTTTGTACCTACTACATTATTTGCAGTTTGGAATAAAATGCATTTAGTTTAATTTTATTTGCAGGTTGTTTAGACTGTATGGTGTCGAGTGATTAATTCGTAGTGAATAATAAGTTAGAAAGGAAGTGGCTGTGGCCTAATTCAATGTACCAACCTGGAATTTGTGTAAAAGTTATGATAAAAAGCACCAATGAAACTTGAGTCGGGATTGTTGGTGTCCTGGTCGAAAATCTAGTCGGCCACCTCGTGAATTTATGTCCGCAGCGTCGTCGCCTGAGCCAGTTGTTTCATATATCAGGTGTGGGTTGTACTAATGTAAATTAATTACTTCTTTGTTAAGCATGTTTCTGTATGTTGGTCCGCTTGTAAGAAACGTGGTATACCTCAGTACTGAACGAAAATTTTGTGCATGAAATGTATTTGCCTCGGTGTAAAGACGGCTTTGTTGACCGTGAGGTGTTTATAGGGATATGCGGGGCATGAAAGAAGGAAGAAAAGACGAAAAAATGACAAATATTTCGTGCTTTATTAAGACCCATGTCTTGAAGTGCTGAAGTGGAGATATATTTCCACTCCTTGACCTCGGCAGTAAATGTAATTCAATGCTGAGCTTCACGTCCCGGCTGTTTTACTTCCAGTGAAGGGTCAGACAACCATGACTGGAAAAGAAAAAAATCCCTGTGTTTCGCATCGAATCTAACCCCATGCATCCAGTAGCTGAGCCATCCGGACTCAAGAGGTGGAGGCGAAATATACGAGCTTCTTAAACCCCAGTGGTTACTTTTCGTACCACCAACTTTGACATTGTATCTTTTGTCCGCTGAAGGCGTTTATATGTTTTGTGAATATCAGAACGAAAGGCGTTTTCCCGAAGTAGCATTAATTGAGTAGTTTCCCGAGACGGAGAGCGTTTACTGGGCGTTAAGTTCTGAATATTTAAATACAATGCAAATTAATTTTTATGGCTGCGCAGTGGTTCTGACGGTTAATCGCCAGCCTCTCATCCCAGGTGTCCGAATTCGATCCCAGGCCAGTCCGTGCGACATTTATGGTGGGCAGAGGGGCACTGGGTCAGGTTTTCCTCCGACTACTTCGGTTTTTCCCTGTCAGTGTCATTCCACCAGTACTCCATACACATATTCATCTACACGTCGCTCTTACCAGAAAGACAAACGGCAAAATCCTGGGAACCTTCCAAAAGCTATGCTCTTATGAAATCGGGGAGCAATGGACAGATAAGTACTTTCATTTTTTTGTTTCTAACTAGATGTTACTCTGAGTATACGAACAAAGGGACTAAACCTGGGAACCTGCGGAAATCGGAGAACGTTGGATAGGAAAGAACTTTTGACTATTTTTACTCTTGAAATTGCTAAAGGAGGAAAAAAGATTTTGTATCAGGTTTTTATTCGTATTACCAAATGATATGTGACTTGCTTTAATGTTGTGCATTTTGTTGTTGCATATCAGGTAACATGTCCAGGATAAGAATAAATTATGTGTAAGACGAATGTACACGAAGAATTGTTACAATTTATAGGCGCGTTGGCCAAATAGCGGAGAGTGACTGTGAGGTTTGTAATGTCTTTCCGCATGGAACAACTCATCTCCCACTGGACGATGTTTCAGGAAAATTGATATTTGTGAATTTTTCGAAAATATGTCGAGAAAGTTCTAGTTTTATTGAAATACGATTTACATGCCGGATATCAAAGGCAAGAATACAGACGGACACTCATATGTAGTGCTTGTTGCTTTGTAATTGATTAATTCCGTCTGATCTCTTAAAATGGTTTCGGCAGCACTTACAACAACTGAGAATCTTTGCAACGGCTTATCTGGCATTAGGATCTGTTTAGCCAAATTGTACCTCTGAAGAAGGCCATGAGCAAACGAATCTCCTTCTCTTTGAATTGAATATTTGGCACTTTACATAAATACCTACGTTGGTATTGTTGCCGGCGAAATGAATTTGCCATAAAAACATTGTTCTGCAAAATTCAATATTTTTACATGGCTGACAGGCACGTATAGTCAACAATTCACAAAATCCAGTGTTGCCTTTCCACTTCAACATTGGTTAAGCGAACGCGCCACAGTGTTAGCTTATACGTACATTGCCTGCCTTAGTTTTCTGTCACAAACGCTGAAACTTGTTTTTCGTGAAGGAGGTTCAGATGAGTTGAAACAAATGAAAGTTATGGAAAGCTAAAAACGGAAGGTAGAATTCATTTCAAAATAAGCGGAAGAATGGGCTGTAATTATTCTCGTGTTCCAGTTGAGATACAATTTTTTTTGTCACGTTCATAATGAAGAGTTCTATACGTCATGTGGGTCGCTTCCTGGCAGTGAAATGTAGGTAAATGGACCTGCTTGCACCTTAATGCTTACTTTTTCGAAAACAAAAACTCTATTGAGAATTTTAATTTGTTCATTTCCGTAGTGAGAATATTGACAAAGGAATCCGTTACCAGGTGGCTCTTTTATATCAACCCATTTATTTCTTCTTTACCCAATATAAAGCTGCAAGTTGGTTTACCAAGCAAGAAATTCCTTATTTTGAATGAACCCGAAGATTCATTAGTGTGAATACAAAAAACCCGCCATTGGACCCTATCTGAAGCCAGTTTTATTACTGTCGGAACGTTATATCCCATTTCTGTAACTTTCGATTCATAATTATTCTTTTATTTTTGCGAAGTGTACCTCTTGTCTTTTATCCGTAAGGTTGTCAGTCGTCACATCCGGCAAGTCTCTAACCTTCTTTGTCTTCATCGTGGGACCCTAAAATCTCAGGATGTTAAGTAAGTTTAACTAACCGGATTGTTCATTCGGTGCAGTGACTTGACACTTGCTGCACGTGCGGGGTTCTTTTCCTACAGTGATATGAATGTATTCGTAACTGTTTCGATATTGACTGTATTATGCTTACATTTTCGCTTTTATCGCAGAAGAAAAACCATACGAACGTAAACTGCATTCTTCGATGCCTGTCGCCGAATTCGGATGCTTAGAAATTATTTTGATTATTGACACGGTGCTTAGACAAAAGGAAACTTTGCACCGCGAATGGTGTGGTTCACTCCCAGACCATTGTGTGTGGGATCTGTGGTGGACAAAGTGGCATGAAGGTAGGTTTTTCTCTGACCCCTTAGGGTTTTCCTGTCATAATCATTCCACCAATGCTTCAGTCTCATTCACTCATCTCTCACCGAAGACATGATCGTAGCAGTTGACAGCGTCGTTACATAACTCGCTTAAGAACGAAAACAACTTTAACGCGTTTCATTATGCGGCCAGATTGAATATGTTGAAATAATCTGTGTATATCAGTTTCTGAGTTTACCACAGCGTTACGTCACCTCTATCGTCGTTTCAGTTCTGATGAAGTTAAAACTATGGCGGATAATAAAAGCACATTAACATTTAGCATCGAAAGAGAACTATTGTAAAGTAATCACGGAGCAAAATACTGGCGTAACAAAAAGCATGGTACATTAGCTGATCTCCGTCCTAATGAAATTATCCTACACACCTTAGGGAAATGTAAAGTTTATTTTGCCAAGCGGGTTTTATGCTTTCGTTTTAAAGCATGCGTACTGATGATGCTGCATGGATTGTATAGTGCAGTATTTTTATATCTCTGGGGTATTTGTTCCCATTGTTTTAGCCAACATGTAATAAGTACACCAACGAAACCTTAAAGTCTGATTTTCGTAAAAATTCTTTGATTTCAATTCGAGTTGAAATAAGCTGAATTTTTCAGCAATGTAGCCTGCATAAATAATATGTAAGTATTTCCGTGATATTTACTTACCAAATGTCACATATGTAACTCCAGTGTTAACGTCATGAAACTGACAGCGTAAGGAAAATGTAGCCATGGCTATCATATCCTTATTCTCATGCAGAAGAAAAAAGTAACTCTGCAAATTTCCATGATATTATAGAATGTATCACTATACATCATTTCAGAACCTAAACTTCATGTCGCTCCCGACTCGCAGGTTTGCGTTTCGCGTGTATTGTACCGACAGCGGTGTAGCCAGGTGTTTCGTTCCAAGGGCGAGTTATCAAAATGGCCGCCCGTAAGAGATATTATATATTTAAAAAATTACAATATTTTATTAAATTTTCTTTTACTTATCTCAATTCTTTAGAACTTCTTGAATGCAAGAGATTAATTTAACTTTATTTTAAATATTCCTTTACTGCCCATCGTGTCACCCAGAGCGACCTCAACTATCCCATCTCCCTTGGCAACGCCAGTGTTGCAGACTCTAGGCAACTGCAAATTGCAACATTCTATAAGGGTATAATACAGATCTACGTTCCATGAAAATCAGTCGGTTGGTTTGAAACTTGAAAAGAGTAGCATGTTTTTATTCCCTTTTAGACGGGATAGTAGGTTATAATTTTTAATTGTGTCCACGGAGTTTATATTGCTTGAGTATTATTCTGTTTTCCATGTCTATTTGGGTCTAGACTGCTACTTCCTGCAGCATTTCTGGAATTACAAGTCGAATATTTTACATTCTAAGTTTTCGTTCGGAGCTTGGACCAAACGCTGAAAGACGCTTTGAACATTTACACAAGTAACAAGTGAAATGGAGTGATGGAATTCCTGTGGTCATCCCAGCAAGCGGCTGTCAGACATAACAAATTCTTCTTTCTCACACATATACGATGCACAGATATGAAACGTCTGGAAGGTGGTGCTGTCTTCGTGTTTGGACTCGTGGAACCAGTTCAGAATTACAGACAACACACGTGGAAAATGCGTGAACCTTTCTCGAGTACATTTTTATAGTCAAGTGCTTTGTTTGGTGTTTGGGAAGATATTAGGACCTAAGAGGGAGAAAGTAATGCGAGCCTCGAGAAAGGAGCAAAATTCTCCACTAAACATTACTATCAAATCAAAGGTGATGGGTTGAACGTGATATACAACATGCATGAAAAATAATAATACCTTATTTGGGGTTGTGATTGGGAACTTCGAAATGAACACTGGAAGATGTTACTAAAATTAATCTTAAGGTATTATTAAATATTGCAGTCAACGTCTAATTAATACGTGGATGTTGTTAATACAACAAATTCGCTATACGTTTCGGCTTCGGATACCATCATCTGGCGAATTTCCTGATTCATACCACTCAGGGTGCAAAGAAATGCTTTTTCTTTCAAATGAACAGAATATGTTAATAAATCATGAAAGGGAAAAGTATTAAAAATAAATAAAATTCCACTAAGTTGTCCTTGTGGCGTGTATCTTAAAGACATGGCTGGCGTGTATGACGTCAGGCTCAGGACAGGGACGGCTGGCTGGCTGTTGTACGGAAGGTAGTAAACCCTCGAGCTCTATAATATACGGGGAAGTTTTTGACTAGCTGAGGAACTGTCTGATATTAACAAGGATCCTGCTCTGTGCAGTTGGTTGGTTGGTTGGTTGTTTGATTGATTATTTAGTTGGTTGGCTAGTTAGTTAGCCCGTTTTATAAAAGGTGTTTCACCCAGAAGCAGGAAGCACCAATATTTTCCGTAACATCTGGAACTGGAACTACAATAGATTGATTGAAGGTAGACTAGTATTAAACTATTCGTTTATCCAGTACTTAATAATACAAGTACATAATTCACGGTAGCTGAGTAAAGTATTTTGTACAAATTACTGTACTAGTACGCCTTATGTGGATCTCTGGAGATTTACAGTAGTTACGCCCCCCGCCCCCGAGGTAGGCCTTACGTGTCCTTCCTGTGTATAGGTGACATCATCATGGTGATGTGTAAGTGGAGAAGTAGAAGAGGGGGTGATACCAGTTTCTTATTAATTTTTTACTGTGTATAAATTGGGGCCTCTACTTTTATGGTCATAATGACAGTGCCTGGTGAAGAATCAGTTACACTAGTACGAGAATATGGGCCCTGGACCAGAGCAGCATCACATTCCTTAACCCTCACATGGACTGCAAAACGTTACACCCACTGTAACATTAAAGTCTTTGTAGTTTTTCCAACACAGTACGAGGGCTGTCC
>Ga0123352_10004957_pt1 | contig 19846 bp, 20 predicted proteins | sample TergutLab28metaG_FD_89700 | JGI IMG/M metagenome (GOLD analysis project Ga0123352, IMG submission 89700) | Labiotermes labralis P1 segment gut microbial communities from Petit-Saut dam, French Guiana - Lab288 P1 | ecosystem: Host-associated > Arthropoda: Insects > Digestive system > Gut ...
GGGGAGGGGGGTAGGTTGCCCTTCCCCCCCCCCCCCCCACCGAGCACTGGGTCGGCACAGTCCACGATAAGTACGTATGTTCTTAACTAGACGCAGGTGTTACAGCAGTGCCATCATGTGTTGTTGCTGGACAACTGTCGTGTGAACTGTGAATAGATGATCCTAACGAAATCCGATTGGGTGGCTGGAGGCTACAAGCATTATTAATTTCGACGCAAGATGTAGGCGAATTGCCAGTTTCAAGCTTTGGCCTCCCTACCCTCGAATCAGAGCCCGCAGTACTCACTGAATATGAGGCGTGATGGGCCCCCAAGAGCCGGTCTAGACGCTTTGGAGAAGAGAATAATCTTTTTATCCCGGCAGCACTTGAACCACGATCCCTTGGCTGCCCGGCCAGTAGCCAAGCTGCTGTACCGACGGATCCATTCCGGATACCAACCCTGATTTTGGTAGTGGCAGATAGTGGACATGTGCCAGAAGGCTCGTTTGTGAAAAGCTGGTTTCAAGGCTGACACAGATAGGCATAACTTGGCTTAAACATTGTCGTGGGGAAGTGGACAGTACAAAATCGACCATGGGTTTTAGGAACTTTGATTTACGAAGGAGCCAAAGTTAGAAACAGGGGGAAGAGTGGTTGGAACCAGTCTTTAATATAAAAAGGTAAAGCAGTCCCATTACAGGCCTGGAGCGGCCCTGAGGGTTCCAGGAAGTTAAGGTTCCCAGATTTCGTGACAACGGCACAAGGATAGTGGTAGGTTGTCAGCCTTACGCACCGGCCGCCTATACCCCCAGGAAATATTCCTGGTACTCATTTCTGTTAGAGGCTGAGTCGACCCCAGGACCATAGTGCAATCGGACGGATTTCCGTCCATCATCAGGAGCTCAAAACTGCATATACAGCGTCATAGTGCTACCTGCTGCTAGCCTGGCCAGGCTAGCAGTAGGTAGCAGTATCGGTCTGACAAATACCTTACGCTGTATGTGCAGTTTTGAGCTCCTGATGATGGACGGAAAACCCGTCTGAAAAATGTAGAGCGTCTTACAGAAATAAATGAATTGGGAAACGTCGCATCTTCTTGGTTATACTCTGGGAATATATTAGCGATGCACGGACCTATGAATGTTAAAAAAAAAAACTGTTTCTTTTACCTCTTTTAGGGCTCCTAAGCTGCAGGTTTGTTTGTTTGCAGATCGTTGAAACTCCGACCCTAGCTAACGTTTACCATCTGAGCGGTACTGAAACTCGTACTCGTAAGTGTCCGAGCAGTTGAAGTCATTCAGTGGACTAGTACAAATGCTAGGAAGCCAAGACCAGCACCGACATAGTTGGCAATTTTGACGATATCAAAACTGATTTTAGCGATACTGATATGAATTCTGTCACGACTGATTCCTTTCTTATATTGGATGTCCATTCAAGGGCAAGAAATTTTTCCATTCTTCAAAATATCCACATCGGCTCTGGGGCCTGCTCAGCCTCTGTTCAGTGGGTTCCGCGCTTCTTTCACCGGGGGTGAAGACGAAGGGGCGTTATGGCCGTCAGTCACCTGTAATCTAGCGCCGACGTTAAGAATGAGTGGAGCTATATCTCTGCGCCCGTCTATGCCGTCATGGGGTGGACGGGGGCAACATTGTTTTTTAAATTTACCTCCTTATCGTGGTTTCTATATGGTTGTTAGCATCGAGTTGGGACTATGTTTCCTAGTGGGGCAGTAGGAGATAAATTGAAGGTAGGCCCCGTAGCTTGTTTTAAGGTAGTACACGAACATTCATGTGGATGGGCAGAGGAAGACCACGAGAAATTCACGGCAGACTTTTCAACTGCCGATCCTAAACAGGTTATTCCTAAATGAAATTCATACGCATTGCTCCTGAAGTACGTATTCACTAGGCTCTTTTATTTTAATATGAATAAATCCCCGTAATCGAATTGTTATTAGTTGAAAGTATTGTTTATTCATGTAAGTGATGTAGAATGCTATATTAATTTCCTAAAGGCAGATTGAGATATTCAAGAATTGAAAGACGGCCGGACAGTACTCATGCAGAATCTGAAGTCACACAGTCCCTAGAATTTCTGAGCATCGTATAATATACCTAGACACTAGATCTGTTAAGATTTACAAGACTAATGATTACCGGATTAATTATTCGTCTGTAATTTTATTTTAGTCGACTAATCATTGAAGAATTTAGACGTGTCAATCGTATGCCTTGGAGGTATGCGTATAGAATAAAGGCATATGCCAGCATAATGGCAGTCGCATGAAGATAGTGAATGGAACCAGCACCGAAACGTCGTACTAGACAGACACACATCAATCGGAGACATTGCGCTTCAAATTTGCGGTGTAATACATTAACCAATATGAACCTCCTAATATCGAAGCCTGTTTGTGACACGCTGAATTTGTCGCTACTGGGTGTCTGTAGGCTGTAGTGTGATGTGAGCTGATGATGATTCCTGGCGCCATTTGCTTGTTCATATTACACGTGACAACACCTGACCAATAACAATGCTTAAGTATTGTAGCTACGCTCTTTTTTTTTTTCCTCTTGCCGCTGCCTCCAGCGTGGGCCCGCGTGGCATCGGTATTCCTTTTGAATATTTCGCTGGGACTTGATCGACTGCAACCTTCACCTTTTCCCACAAGCCATTTGTACGACAAACAAACGCGGACGCTGCGGTAACGAGAGAGTTGTCATCAGTTACGTCAGAAAATTTGCTTCGACAATAGAGGACGGCCGATTCCGTCAACAGTCCGTGATTCATAATCCACAATGATTTATAGATCTTTTCGTCCAGCGATTCTTGCATGTCTGATGGAGGAAACCAATAGGGGTAGCAAGAAGGTCCACAGCAGCGCAGTTTAATCTCGAGTTTTCTCGACGTGCAGCACTAGGTAGGCAGCGACTGCATCAACTCCGCACTGAAGATGGCCAGTCTCGAGTCGGAATGAATTTGGGCCCTCCAAATGCCACACGCCGGGCTCATTTTGGGCCCGAATTTTTATTTCTAAAGACGCTTTATTTATTGATAACTATGGAGATGTATGGCCAAACATTCTTAGTTTCATTAACACATTTCGATAAATATCTAAATGTTTGCTGTTCGTAAGAAAGGAAATGCATGCATTCTCGTAGGTGATGACCGGCAGGCACTTTAATAAGGAATTATATCTTATTTATGGCATTTGTGACGCAAAGAATGGTCTCTGATAAGTGTACTAAATCGTACCTTCCTACATATGCTGTAAATAATAATTGCGATGATGAAAATGGATAAATTAATGACGTCACAATGCTGTATTTTATGGTTTTATTCTACTTTCGTGGTGTCCAGATCATTTGGGAGTTTTTGTTTCTTTGCGGCATTTGAAGGAAAAGTCTCCCATTGGGGGGCCACGGACAGGGTAGAGCGGGGCGGCGAAATGTCAGTGTGCAGTAATAAAGGATGAGGTTGAACGTCGGGGTGGAGGGGGGAGGTCTACGTTTTGTTTGGGACTGCAGAAAATTTCAGCCCACCCTGGTTACTTGGAAGCCCAATGTGTGGTGCACTTTCCACATTTTTCCAGTAGCCATAAGAAGAATTGTTTTGGGTACTAACTAAGGGTGGTAATGGATGGTGTTGATTGTTACAGGAGCTGGGGTCGCAGCCTTTGCCGGTCATCAGCGTCACCGAGGACGTCGACGGCAACGTGGCGTCTGGACACGAGGGTGGCCGGCCCCGTGCAGGTGGGTATACCAGGTGTTGTCAGGATTTGTTTCCACGTGGGGGCGGGGACACAAGGGTGGTTTAAAAACTCAATTTAAGCAGTTTAAGTATATTTTTACAAGTTGTTTGTGGGTCTGTATATTTCTACGTGGCTGCTTTGCAGTCTGTGTTCAGGAGTTCCTCTGAGAGTAATGCCTTGTATATTTAATTTGTAAGCATTTCTACCGTTTTTTAACAATCGAGGGCATAGCTTGCCCTCCCAACCCTGCCGGCGCTCTTGGGAGGTCTGATTCGTGTTTAGAACAGAGGTATGCAAACTTCTGGGGATAAGGGATTCATCTCGGCGAGCTTCAGACTTTCGTGGGCTGCCAGTAATTTGAATTGCACGAGGACAAAAATTAGATGGTGGTATGAGCGTAAACGTTCGGTATCCGCCTTTCTTGTGTTGTTTTCTGGATGTAGAGGCATTGCATTATACTGATACCTTGTGCCGCAGTAGGGCCAACAAGCCTCTGAAAGGATTCGCTTCGTGAAATAATGTACACGTTTGAGCAATCCAAAAGGTCCAGTCGGTGGTAGACGGATGAAATGTGAGATGTTCGAGAACAGACATAAATACACTTCGGCTAAAGAATTTTAACGTTGATTTGTGATAGTACTTTGTTTGATGGGGACCGCGCTGGCACAGTGGTTAAGGTGCTGTGCTACAATCAGAAGGTCGCTGGTTCGATCCAAGCTGGTGTCATTGGAATTTTTCATTGACATAAAATCCTTCCGATCGCACTATGGCCCTGGGGTCGACTAAGTCACTAACAGAAATGAGTACCAGGAGCATTTCTTGGGGATAAAGACGGCCGGTGCATAAGGCTGACAACCGTACCACCATCCTGTGCCGTTGTCATGAAATCTTAACCTTAACTTCCTGCAACCCTCTGGGCCACTCCAGACCTGTAACGGGACTGCTTTACCTTTATTACCTTGTTTGATACGCAGGAACTATTGTACGTTTTGTGGTTTGTTCAGTCACGGTATTTCTGTTACGTTGTTGCGTTGTACATTGTTGTCTGGATTCGTTTATGACAATAATATGGAAAAAGCCGTAGAAGGAAGCGGCGTGCATTTTTAACGGTGCTGGGATATGAGGATTGATGACAGCTGGTTTGTTTTTAACGTAGTTAAATTGTGCGTGATTTCCCAGACAAGAATATGTATAGCATGTATGCTGTGTGATGGTTGCACTCTTCGGCCCTTGAAGTGGATAATGAAATAATCTAGCCTTCCCCAATACACCCTCTTTTATTTTAGTCAAAAATCTTAAAAGTGTCGGAACCCTTTTTCTGATGAAGATGTATTGGTTGTGGTTAAAATAATTGCAAGATTATTTACCGCAAATATACTTTTAGACTTACTGGCAGTTATTTTCTTAGCGACGATAAACAGCAACGAATTAAATGAACATTATAAGTTTTTACCTCGGGGAGAAACCGGTCTTATTTGTTGTGTTAATTCTATCAGTATTATCACAACTTGAAACAGCAGCGTTCACAGTTTTTTTTTTCAATACGAAGATAAGAAGGGCCAGTTTCAGCTTTACCTGATTGCAAAGAGTGAGTACCGTTACTCATTTTACACAAAAAACACTAGATTTTGGTATGTGTATGCATTACAGCTGATTTTCCAGAACATTTTCGTATTCACGGCGTGAAGGTTTGGTGAAATTTAACCGTATGCAGTCCAAAATTACTCTTGTGCATGCCAATAGTGTGGTCCAAATTAATTTTTCGGAACATCTTCGGTATTCAAAGCTCAAAAGCAGCCATTAGATGTCAGGAGCTGAGGAAGATAAACACAAATCAGTCCCATTACAGGCGTGGAGTGGCCCAGAGGGTTCCAAGAAGTTAAGGTTCCCAGATTTCGTGACAACGGCACAGGATGGTGGTCGGTTGTCAGCCTTACGCACCGGCCGCCTTTACCCCCAGGAAATATTCTTGGTACTCATTTCTGTTAGAGGCTGGGGATGGGGTTTGTCGAGCTTTGTTCCGCTAGTGAAGATGAATATATTCGTAAGTGAGGAAGCTGAAAGGATATGAAACCAGACGTGGCCTATTCAACGTATACCCCAGTACTCGCAGGGGAGTCGTTAAGGGACACTACGGAAACTTATATCGGGGAGGCTTGTCTTTATAGTTGTTCATTTGGCAGCCCAGTAAGATCAAGCGAGAACCATGCTTGTCCCTCAGCATGAGTTGTGGTCGGTGTTCCATGCAGCGTCACTACAGTACTCTTAGCTTGTCGATGCTGTCAGTTCCTGTCAACTGAAAAATCGTTTGACCGAAGAATGTGTAGGGTTAGTCAAGAAAGATTAGAACAAAACGCTATAAATTTAATCTTATACATGTCACGAAATATTCAGAGTTAATTCGAAAAATCAATATCCAAGACGTATATACTTACTAAAAAAAAACACGCAGAGAATTTTGAGGAACTAAGTCTTTGTACATTCAGAGGTAAGTGTGAGTTAGTAATTTGGATCAACAGATGGTAGCACATTTGTGTCGCCTTGCGCGCTGTCGTGGTGTACTGTAGAACTACTTACTGGTCATTCCCAAGTACATGAGGTCGCATCATTCATCGCCGGAAACATGGAACGGGGTTGGGGTGCAGTTTTGAATGATAAGTGTGGTGCGAGTGTAGGCCGTGAATGAATATTGAGCTTGAGGGTATAGCTCCACTCGTTCTTAACCTAGGCATTGGAGGGAGGTGAGAGCTCAGCTTCACGACACAGCTGCTTTACGCCCTGAGAAATAGGTTAGGTGCTTAAATAACTGGTTGGTTGGGCCCCAGCGTCGGTCTGGACGCTTTGAAGAAGGGATCTCTCGCCTGAGCCGGGAATCGAACTATAGGCGGCTAGTCGCCTATTTTTCGCTGCAGGCCCCTGGGCTCGATCCTAATGCAGTCCATATGGGATTTGTGGGGACAGTATGGATGTGTGATAATATTTTCTCGCAATACTTTGGGTTTTTCTGTCATTATCCTTCCACCAATGCTCCATCCTCATATTGCATTAATCTACCATCGACACTATATTATCCTAGCACTGGACAGTGTCATTAAGTGAAATACTGAAAAGAAGAGTGAATTAAATAGGCTGAGACAGGCATGGGGTTGTTAAAGGCATAAAACGATTGGTTGTGATTGTGATATCAGCTGTTTGGTCATTCTGAGGCTGGCATATAAAGGTTTACTAATCACTAATAAGCCATTCTCAAGCAGAGTTCTTGTTGTTACAATATAGTGTCATTATTTGAAAAATACTGCACTTAAAAAGACTGGCAATAGTCAACACCTTTAATTACTGTTTTTTTTTTTAATCTGTAGGTTTAGTTGCATAGCAGTTGGGTCAGCAGAACAGACTTGAGTGTTTAATTGCTGTCGTTATGTAGCAAAGGAGATACACAAGGCTTCTTCAGTTGGACTTACACCCTGAAATGAAACAAAATTTTTTATTGTATGCAACAAGTGTTGTTATTTAATATACTGTAAATGTGTGTTCTTTTTAGCCTTCAGCATGCTGACTGTACCAATCTTACAATTCTCTTTGTATCTTCTCATTGGTTTTCCCTTTGCCTTTCGCCTAGCAGTTTATGAAGGAATGCTTTTGTTTGTTACCTGTCATCATCGAAAATAAGTCTATTATATATACATTTTGGTTCTTTTGTTTTGGCTCAAACAACAGCCATTCATATTTTACTGTACTGCTGTTCCACTGCTCCTTGTCCACAGTGTCCCCATTACAGTCCCCAGCTGATGAAGTCTGTGTCCTGTGTTATCTATCATTATGTTATAGCTGTTTATACCACGTAATGTTTAAATCTTTGTCCACCAAGATTTTGCTTCATTGCTGGAAACAGGCGATTTTGATCAGCAACAAATTCCCCTGATATGATCACTCAGTGTACGTTCTCTAGTTACAAATTTATATGTCATGTAAACATATTTTCTTTCCATTCCTAGTAGCTTGCCTTTCCATCTCATCATGTGTAATAATCTCATCAATTAACATTATTGATTGAAGGTATTAATGCATTTATAATTATTTTGGTATAATTATTTGTATTTATCATAATTGGACATCATTAAGTTAACCATGTGGGCCATTGTGCCAAATTATTAACACTGCTTGTTGTATATGTTTGGAAGGTCTTGAGACACTGGATATTGTGACAAGGTGCTAAGATTTTGTCAGTTCATACATGGAAATAGTGGAAGAATACTTTAAAAATAGGTTATGTTCAATCCCTTATACATCCTTTCAAATTTGTTAAAAAAAGAAATATCTTACTATGCAGTGTGACTTAACTTATGTATTTGAAAGAGCATTATAAGAAGAACCAACAGCCAGTCTTTAGCTGTGTTCTTTTTTTTAGAAGTCTTTGTTATGTGTCTGCAGGAACATGGAGTATTTCACACACTCGGCATTTGAATGTGGGACATGGTTCAACTAGTCCATCACCATCCAGTGCTGCCAATACATCAACTGGGTCAAGTTCCAGGCAGAGACGCAAGTCAGGGGATGATATACTGCACCATCAGCAGGCCTCGTCCCCTTCCCGAAAGCCTGCAACAATCTTAGATGCCTTCAGGCCTCGCTCAAAGTCAGATGCATCCCGTACGAAGAAGCCTGGCAATGCAGGCAGCACCATCATCTCACAGATGAAAAGTGCCATGCAGGTATATGGGTACAATTATGCTATTATAAATGTTGTTGCCATTTTGAATAAATGGTCTGGTGCTGGTGAGCAACGAAACTGTGTTACATGAACTGGGAACAACCAGTGTCTCTCACTATACAAATATATACAATACAGCTATGGATAAATGATGTCAGAATGGCTGTCTTCTATGCCTGAAGCAGTTGTTAGATGCAATATTTGTAGTAGAAGTCTGAATTTAAAATAATGTTCAGAAACACCAGCTTGACTTTATTTCACATTCTGGCACATCTGTGAAAAAGTGCCAGATGTGTCACTACACTGTTCAGTACTGTCATGGTCCACAGCTTTGGCCATCCAGACCTCACACATGACTACATTTTCAAATTTGTATATTTCTATGCAATGTGCCAATACAAAAGGAATGTAATTGCTGTAACTAGAACAGATAATGAGAGTCACCATCTTCAGTGTGTGGCATCATGTAGTGTAGTAGAAATTTACTGACATTTCCTAAGGAAATCCATCTCGAGCACAGAAGAGTAAGAAAACTCTTCTGTGCTGTTCATGCTGGCAGTATGTTCCACTGAGACATTTGTAAGTTTTTGCCAAACTACAAGGCATCAAATTTCAGCAGATTTTGTAGTGTGTAGTCATGGCCATGAGAAGTCCAATTATGGCATAGAACTCATAAGTTTTCTTCATGCCTGTAGGGACAGGTATGTTTGCATGATTGAATTTCCCTGCACGTAAAGTGTGTGTTTTTACAGAAAATTGGAAGCTTTATGTTTCTTTTTGAAGCTACATAACCTTAGAGCATCCCCACTCACTATATAAATACACATAACTGATAAGGTCAAGTAACAGCTTCTTTTGTGTGACAAACCAGTTACGCTGGTGTTTGTTTGTGAACAAACTGTTTGAGCCTGTCACCTGTTACTGTGTGTCTAAGCTCTTATATCATTATATCATGCTTGCTACATTTCATTGTCTTAGATAGGCCCAGAAATTTTCCTCAGAACTTTCCTTTAAAATGCACTTAACTATCCCCCTTACATCTCTTTCTTGTAAGTACCACAGCTACATCTGAACAGTTCTTACTAGAATTGAAAATACAGAACCTGAACTATATACATTGACTTAACTTTCCTGACTGACCTTTGTACATGGCATCACTTCTCAGAAGACTGGTCTTAGAACCATGTGTCTCAAGCTTGTGTGACCTGGACACTGTCATGAAACTCATTAACAGTCATTGATACGGAACTCATTAACAGTAACATGTGTCAATTAATGTGTGTACAGCCAGTTATTCTTTAAGCCATATGTTGAACCTACTATATAATCTGTTCCATGAGTGGACTTTAAGGTGACCCTGTATGCTTCTAATGGCCTTTTCCAACAGATAAATAAGATACTGTCACACGACAGCAATAAGATCCCCACTAATAAGTTGCTTTCAAAGACTTTATGTTGAACAGTACATTTGATTTTGATCATGTATTACATTTTTAACATTTATTGTTGACCATCTTAATTAGTGTCACAGAACCAATAAAGTATACCAAACCTGTGTGATGTATGCCCTTGTCATTCTGTCTGGCTGCATTGGTGGTAATTAATTATCAACCTGGTGATAGGGGGTACTGGCACATAAGTGGACTACCTTGAACAATGGTTAAAGCTGTCTGTTACAAAGCTGTAGTTTGTGAGTTTGTGTAACTGCTTAGTTGGTGATCAAATTAAGTACAGTACTACATATTTTGTGTGACATCCTCCCACAAGGGTACATCTTGATTTCCTTGTGATGCCAACTGCATTGTGCTTATTTATAGAAAGTGAGTGCTTTGTGACTTGTCACCCATTTCCTCCACACAAAGATTTTTTTAAATTGACTACTTCCTCAGTTGTCAGTTACTATTAGTAGTCTCGTAGTGTACACAGACAAGAATACCTGCTGAGGTATTTTGCAAGTGAACACTCTGGTAGATGAGTCAGATGTTCGCCCTCTTAATTTTTAGTGACCCATAATGCACACTTTGCTTCATAGAAGTGCTGTAAAGACAACTTACTGTACATTTTAAACAGTAATTATAATTAGTGCATTATTAAAGTGTCTGTAAAGGTACTAATTTCTTGAAATTGACTCTGTTAAAAGTAATCAGAGTTATTGCATAAGTCATGACATTACATACTAAGTAATTTTAATGTTTAAAAATTAATTAACAATGACAGTAATGAACTCAAATGATGTTTGGAATGAATAACAAAAGAAGAACTTAAATAAGCTCCTCTTGTTTTGTAAATTTTTAGGCTTTTTTTTCTTTCAAACATTCAACATTATGAGCAAAAACAGTAGTGTAAGTACAAAGTTTGCCATTATTACTTTTACATCCTTCCCCATTTATTGTTTATAATCCTTGTGCCTCATCTCATTCAGTGCTTCTTAGTATACAAAAATAAAAGTTATGGTACATAAAACAGTAATGCCACATGCCAAAGCAATTGTTTTTTTGTCTGAAAGTGGCAGGTAATATGGTGTATGGTGTACAGAATTATCATGCTATGCTCAAGAGGTGTACTGTCCAAAGAATTGGAGTCCGTTCCTTTGATGAGTGCAAAATCAGTCTTTGAGTGAGTAAACAAAAGGAAAAATAAACAAGGAAAATGTGTGTGTATGTGCATGTGAGGGGGGGGGGGTGGTACTGGTGTAGGTTTTAATGTTGAGGGCAGTCCACATTAAACAGGATGGCTCATAAGTACAATTTTGACCTGGAATGTAGTGAGAAGATGCATTGTCATATTTGTACGAAATCGTTTTACAGAGATTTGTATTAGTGTGTGCATGCAGATGGATTGGCACACTGAATGGGATGTATAATTTGTCTTTCTTGTGAAACCTTTCTAAAGTTAATGTTTTGTGGACATGAACGCAGGTTTTATGTTTACATGCTGCTCTGCAGCCTCCCTCATCAGTAATTTCTTTATTATTAGAGTAAAACATGTGTTAATTTCACCCACAGTAGTACTGCTGTCGTACTGTGCGATTATATGTTCGGTGCTCAACTGTTTCTTTGGCATTAGTGTGTACCTCACAGAAACACAGCCTGTCTTGTCATATTTATGGTAGCCTGGGTCTGATATCAAGTGGTAACCACGGAAATCAGAGTGTGACTCAGTCAGACACTCACATAATCACTCAATCATGCAATCATACCAAGGTTTTGTACATAAGGTTGATTGTTTTAGATTTTAGCTTCAACTAATATCCTGATGTATTATCTTCCAGCATTCACTTAATATGTCATCAACTCCGTCCAACAAATCGTCTTCTGACTCTGCATCTCACCATAACCATGTTGACACACTAAGTGGTCACATACAGGGACGACCACGTGCAGGGTCTGACAGTAATAGCAGCCGGGGTCCAGTCTCCAAGGTGATGGATATGTTTAGGCATCGGTCTCACAGTGCAGTGTCTGCTGAGGACAAGAGGAAAGCGGTGAGTACCCTCACAACTTTTACTGTACCAAATGTGAAGCTGTGCTACGTTACAAGTGCGGGCATAATTCAGTATGACTTTCATAGTTCTGTAGCATGTCGTGGGTGATAATAAAAATATTTAAATTCAAATTATTCTTCATGTAGATTGTTAGTAAACATTTTTTCCATTAACTTCCAATCTGAGTTTAAGTTTTGGAAGTAAGGCATGGGTTTTGAGTAGGCTTGGATGTTTGGGTTCCAGTGAAGAAGTTTATTAAGAATTTAATAATATATGTATATGTTCTCCCTCATGTGTGATTAAATTGATCAATTGCAGTGACTGTTTGGATGTTAATGCAAATTTTATTCTTTTATTCCAAAAATGTTTAATTAGCTGTTAGTAATATAATTTTGAATTCAGCTGTATTTTGAAGATGGCTGTTGCCTGGGATGTTATGCAGGTTAAATCATGGTTGGGGGTGGAGTAGATTTTCCTGAAACATTTGCAACTATCTACCAGACTACATGGCATCACATCACAAATAACTTCACCATGAGAACCTTATATGTTTCTTTTCTCTTCTTGCTGGGTGGCATCTATATGAAGCTGCATTCTCACATCTTGTTTGTTGTACAGATGCACTAGTAAATGTGCATTGTGTGAGGAACGAGTCAATAATTGTCACACTGTTTCCATGACTGGTTTGTTTGTGATACTAGCAGCAACGCATCTTGTATTCTTAAGTAAACAGGCATTGGAGATTCCTTTGACTTGTGTCACATTTACTGTCAGTCAGTAGGAAAAAGACAAGTGGCCAATATTTGTAAAAGTGCATTGTTCCTGTGAGATGACTATTACCCACAGCTGACACATTTATCAATTATAGTAGACATGGGAAATTGGCTTAACAACTATTGCATTGTTCATAAATTATAATTGAAAGTTTGATGATGGGAAGTTGAGAATATTTTGATGGTCATTAGTTAGTGTTCTGGCCCAGATGTTAGCCAGTCATAAACCACCATTTCCATCCATTCATCTAGATGCTATGTACATTGGCTTATGGGTTGTTTAAGGTCTTGTATACATTAACCTCGAAATCCAAGTTAGTGAGTTTGTACTTTTCATGGAAAACTGAGATCCTGAAATTATCTAACGAAGTGTACTAATCTGTCTGTTCAGCATCCATCTCTTTCCTTAGCATCATTCACCACAGATAAGAACTAAAATATTTACCCTGTGGGACATAGCAGATACTGCTGTATGTTTCACTCATGCCCAACAGTATTTAGTAAATATATTTTATCGTTATTGTATCGTCTTAAGGTGAATATGTTTCATCTTAATTACTATGTATTTTTGTGCGTGGGTGGAACATGTACTTGAATGACACATCATGAAGTTAGAATATACAGTTCCAAATTAAGCTAACGTATGGTAGGGCTGAAAGCAGAGAAGTGATAACATCTGTCATACTAACATATGATCAACAGTTTTTGAATGATTTGCATTGTTGTTGGCATAAGAGGATGCTGGTATGTCCAGAAAGTTTTAACGTTATTTTCTCCCCTAGAAAAGAACTTCAGAAAGATAAAAAATTACCTGCATTTTTTAGTTACTGCCCATTTTCACAGATGAAGCAACAGAAACCTGATAATTTGGTAGTGAAACATTTGTTTAAAATATTTTAACATAACAGAATTTGATCATCATCATCATCATCATCATTGGCATAACAACCCCTTTTGAGGCAAGGCCTTCTTCAGAAGCTTCTGCCAGCTGTCCCTGTTCCTTACAGCATTCCTCCAGTTTCTCTCCCCCTACTTCCTGGCATCTTCCATAATACTTTTCAAGTTGGTCCAATAACATCTGTAATGATTTTGATCTGTATAGGGATAAAACATTCCACAAACCAAATCTCAGGTCCTTAAATCGTTATGTAGGTCGGACAGTCCGGCCATTGCTTCTTTGGATTTCGTAACAATATTTTTTCCAGAGCAGGTTGTCAGGCTTATGTCCAACCCCCAGCAATCCTGGAGGATCAATTGGATTGCTTCTTAGTCTGGGTCTTCGTCATGGACCAATCTGGCATGGGAGCCCTACCAATAGCTACGCTACTGCCAGCATAGCTCCGTGGCTCATTAGACCACACAAGCCCCACCACCATCATCAGGGTCTTGTAATTCCTAGACGGGGAACAGAATTTGATAGGAAGTCTTAAATTTAAATGATTTATAATTATGTGCAGAGCAACAGTATGCCCTTAGAATGCGAAGATAAGGATTCACTGTTTTTTGTTTTAGGAACTTTCTGGATATATTGCTTTGTTTGTCATCAGTCCAATATCAGGATGTTCAGTTGTCCTATTAAAGTTGACAATAATAGCTGTTTATTGGGTTGTATGAAGTTGTATGTGATTGTATAATGTGTACTGTGTTTCTGTAACGTTATGGCTGTATGGAAGACATGGAAGAGACTGTTGTACTTCATGTGGCACTTTATGACCATTTTGTGTAATGTTTTTTTTTTTAATTTGTTGCTGCATTTAAAGGCTTGTTCGTGTGGCAGTATTTATGACTAATCCAAAGTGGGTGCAAATATGTAGTTGGATACATATTTTTTAAGTGCTGCAATATTTGGCAGAGAATAGTGGGATATTACTGACTGATTAGTGATATATTTTAGGAAGCAGTTAAATAGTTCCTTAGTTTATGTGTTTGAAGAATTTTAAGGAGAAATTGTGAAAGATTTCTCCAGTTTTATAATTATTGGTTGTATATATCATCATCATCATCATCATCATCACCATCTTTGTAATTGCTGTCACACAACCACCACCACCACCACCAACAACATCACCACCACCATCACCATCACCACCACCACCACCACCACCACCACCACCACAACAACAACAACAACAACAACAACAAATTTGCTCTTGACATCTCGTTCTTGGTCACCCAGCTGCACTGTGGCCTGTCAGCTTGTAGTTCCATGTACTTTCGGCAGAGTGATCAGGAATCTCATTGTATGACTTCTCTGGCTTACCTAGAAGTTTCGTGAATGCAACACTTCAAGTTTTTCTCTGATTTCTTCGCATTTTGGTCTTATTGATTTATATGTTTGTTTGGTGTTAATTATATTAATGAAGCAGTGTTATTTGCTTCCTTTGTGTTACCTGTTCATGTTAGAAGAGAATATTTACTATACATCTCTCTCTCTCTCTCTGTCCCTTTTGCCACTACAGACTTACACCTTTGTGTAGTACTGTCTTTGTGAATTTGCATAATGTGTTATGTTGTCTATTTCATGCTACAGTAACATGGATAATACTTAAAATACCAAGCTTATCCAGCTTTAGAATGACTGTAAGAAAATTTATTGCCATATTGTGTTGCTTAGTCTTTTATCTTTGAGTTTGCAGCATATGTTGCTAAACATTGTTGAATTAGCAAACTAGCTACATGTGCAGGAATGTTCTGTGTACCAGTTATGTTATAGCACACTGAGATGAGCTTGACAGCACAGATTGTGTTGAAAATAAAGGATGAACATGTTATGCAAGTTGTACTTTGAAGGATTTGAGGGGAGGAGGGGGGACATTAAATTTGACTCACCCATTACTTTATTGGCAGCAGATGACATGAGCTCCTGTTACAACCATGAAAAATGGCCAAATGATAGCCAAAATAAGATCCATATCTTCTGGGTCATGATGCTGTCACTGGATTTCTGGATTTAATGCTTTTTCCATGACTCTTGACTATGATGTCACTACATTTCTTTGAAATATCAAGAAGTACACACCCAATGACAGCATCATCCTGGAAGACCTCTATGGAGGTACTGTAGGTTTGTTTGGAGAGACAACTATGTACCACATATATATAATATTTATTCATGTCTTAAGTCGTACAGTAGTGTGTTGTGGCTAGAATGCCATGCCTAGTTTTGTGATGCTACTGGGTCCCCCCGGCAATGTTGGCTGCAGCGTAGAGCAGGGCTGCTGTCCAGTGAAACGGTGTCCGGTCAGCCGCAAGCGGGGATGTACCACTTGAATGCGCAGCTGAGACTGGCCGGAGAGCCACAATGAGTTGTAGTAGTTGAGATTGCTGCAGTTGCGGGCTGAGAGCTGCTAGCTGCATGCTCAGCTGAGCAGTGGAGTGCCCAGTCCACGAGGCATCGTGGCTGGGCAGTTTGACGTTGTTTCTTCCCTCTTGATGTGTCAAAGCTGGTTATTCCTTTCTTGATATGTATTTCTTCTGTATGGGGTCATGAATGAATGGTCACAGCTTGGGAAACTGACCTCTTTTATAGTGATCTCCAGCTGTCCTGCCTGGTCTGCCATTGGCTAGTTGGCAGAGTTGGTAGGCATGGCTAGTAGAATGATTACCTGTGTCTATGGCATCTAAAAGGCCTGGTAGGAGAGAGATAGAAGGAGAGAGGGAGCATTGCTGTGATGTAAGGTTGCAGTCTGATTTGGTGCGCGGATCCGAGTTTTGCTGTGAGGGAAGACGGAGAACTGAATATGTTGTGTGAAGGAGATGTGCTGTCCTGTGGTTGTTCCTACACATGAGTACTAAAAAACAAACACTGTGAGAACATGAAACTTCTCAAAGTGAAAATAGTTTGTTTGACAGCAGATGTAGTGTGTGTGTGTGTGGGGAGGGGGGGGGGGGAAGGGGGTGTGCATGTGTGCGTGTGGGTATCAGGAGAGGGTATAAAGTGATATTCTAAGGAGTTAAAGAAGTTTGCTGAACTGCATAGTATGTTGTAGGTTTGTAAGTTGTGTGTGTGTGTGTGTGTGTGTGTGTATTTCTGATGTCTCTGATGTGAGTCTGGACCAGGTGATGATAACTAAGATGTCTTGCATGTGTTCGTGTTTTGAACTGAGGTCAGTATGAGTCTGCACAAGTATTTATCTAGACTGCAGTGTGGTTTCTGTTAACCATATGTACTGTGATTTTGTTTTATGTTATAATTTTAGTGTCTTATGTGCGTGGTGATTAAACATTATTTTTGCAAGTAACTTGTGCCTCCACTTCACATTGCCTTCGTGTTCCTGAAACTAGCTGTGAATAGTGAGCCATCTGATACAATTTTTTGAAAAAACCATCAGCTATTATTCATTATTTACCACATGTGACTTACTAGATCGAAGCAGTATATGTGCTATGAGAGTAACTATCTTATGTAGAATGGTTTTCCCCCCAAAAAAGGGGTTATTTATGTTCTCTGTCACTGTTGTCACTAAATAAACACCTCAAAGATCCAGGAAGAGAGAGATCTTCAAAAACACGATTGTGAAAATCTCAAGTCTTGCAAACATTCACCTTGTAGGTTTCATTTGATAAAGTTCAAAGCCCTGTAATACTTGAAAATACCATAAAGTAGCAGGGACAATGTATGAATGTCACTTTCAGTGTATAATCCAGGTTTTAATTTATAGTATCTGTGTAAAATGAATTCCATTGTGTCATGATAATGACTCACTGTCTTGTAAATAAGTGATTCTGTTCTACTCTTTGTTACTCATTCATGGTTGGGTATTTGTAAGTACCAAGACTTCCAGCACATAAGTGGCACAGCAACTGTGTGGTCTTTTAGTTACCAGATATATGTCCTTGATTGATTGATTGATTGATTGATTTGCATTTGGGTTCGGGGCCTCTCAGCCCCGATGCACCTAGGCCTTAATTAAGACAGGCCCTTTGTGCCCCATATCGAATCATGGGAGCCCCGCAGCCTTGCTCTAGCTCCAGATGACCCCCAAGCCTAAACTCCTAATATCCTTGGGCTCCAAAAAGAAGGATCCCAGGTACGCATGCCTGAGTGAGGCCAGAGCCTCGCACTCACGTAAAATGTGAGCTGAGGTTTCCTCTCCCACCCCGCACTTTCTACACAGAGGGCTGTCGAGCGGCCCTAGTAGGTGGAGTTGTCTCCTCAGGGTGTTATGACCCGTGAGAAGGCCAGTCACGGCCCTGGTTTGAGTCCTATTAAAGGTCATAAATTTTGCCCTGGTACCCAGTCTAGGTCCCGAGATAAACTTGTGTGCCTGCCTTTGGGTATCACCAAGACCTCGCCATTGGGCCTTGTGCTGGTTAACTGGCCAGCGACCAAGCCTCATTTGTAAATCTCGCCTAGAGACCCTCAGTGCCGGCTCGGGTCCAAGAAACCTCAGAGCAGTGCCACCCCTCGCGAGCCCATCGGCGATTTCATTACCCCATGTTCCGGCATGTCCGGGGACCCAAAAAAGGCCCACCACATGCCAAATAGAGATATCATTCAACGCCTTTTGGCACTGGTGAACCAAAGGGGACGTTGTTCTGACGGCCTTAAGGGCTTTCAAGGCCGCCTGGCTGTCGGAGCAGATACTCATGTATTTCTCCAGTCTATTCTGAGATTGTATCTCATAGACACAGCCTAAGATAGCATATATCTCCGCCTGGAAGACTGTTGCGTATCTACCTAGGGAGAAACTGAGCCTTTGTCCTACCGATTGCCCGTAGACTCCAGCCCCGGTCCCCTCCCCTATCTTGGATCCATCTGTAAACCAGATGAGCCCTTTGACCGAAGGAGGAGCACCAGTTGCTTTAGTCCAGTCTTCCCTCATCAACATGGTAACACCGTATTGGGGTTCAAAAAGATATATGTCCTTAGAAAATGAGCGAAAGTATCATTTGTGTGCCTCTCTTGTCGCTTAGGTCTGTGCTTCAGTACTTGCTTGGACAAAATGCTTGGAAGTAATGCATTGTGGAAAGGTTGTGTGTATCCTTGTGTGTGTTTCAAATGTAAAATTACGTAAGAGTATTTGAGAATATTTGACATTTGGTTGTACACAGAAAATTCTGAGGTAAATATAACAGTGGTTTATATTAATTCATTACAGTCAGTGCCAGTGCATTATGTAGACCTCCAGTCTTGTGATTTACCTAACAATGGCTCATCGTACAAGAAGTTTATGCCTGATGTAATACAGGTTCTTTAATATCTGCAACATTTACTTGATACATTTTCTGATATGCCAAGTAGCCATTGAGATATGTGGGTAAATATTTTCTGCTGTGTGTATTGTGTCTGTAATCGATGAGCATCAAGGTGGGCCTGTAGTAGGCCTATCTGGCACATGAAATATCACAGTGTGAGTTTGGAAAATGCATACTCTGGTTGAATACACAAATCCACTGTTTTTCATTCATGGAAGTAACTTTATCATGTGTAGAGTCTGACAGTGTATTTACAAGTAACAGGAGGAGGGCTAGCAGTACTTAGGTGGATCAGGATGTGGATACAGATAAACTTCAGTGAACTTGTATCCACTGTAGAAAAAAATTGCATTTGTCTTATGTTAAATTACAGTTAGATTGCAAGTATGTGAAGGTAATGATCTTCTGGTAGGCAATCCATGGAGTTTGGTAAGCAGGTAACGGCTATTTCTGTAATGGTCTTCTGGGATGTGATGCTACGTGGTTTGGTGTGTAGGTAACAACTACATAATGGTCGTTTGGGGTGCATTACTCTGTAGTTTGGTGTGTAGGTAACAACAACATAATGGTCATCTGGGGTGTGTTACTGTGTAGTTTGGTGTGTAGGTAACAACTACATAATGGTCATCTGGGGTGCGTTACTGTGTAGTTTGGTGTGTAGGTAACAACTACATAATGGTCATCTGGGGTGCATTACTGTGTAGTTTGTTGTGTAGGTAAGAACAACTTAATGGTCATCTGGGGTGCGTTACTGTGTAGTTTGGTGTGTAGGTAACAACTACATAATGGTCATCTGGGGTGCATTACTCTGCAGTTTGTTGTGTAGGTAACAACTATATAATGGTCATCTGGGGTGCGTTACTCTGTAGTTTGTTGTGTAGGTAACAACTATATAATGGTCGTCTGGGGTGCGTTACTCTGTAGTTTGTTGTGTAGGTAACAACTA
>Ga0123352_10004958_pt1 | contig 19846 bp, 19 predicted proteins | sample TergutLab28metaG_FD_89700 | JGI IMG/M metagenome (GOLD analysis project Ga0123352, IMG submission 89700) | Labiotermes labralis P1 segment gut microbial communities from Petit-Saut dam, French Guiana - Lab288 P1 | ecosystem: Host-associated > Arthropoda: Insects > Digestive system > Gut ...
GGCGAAGCCAAAGAGGCGATAGTTATCGCCATTTCCACCATCAGAGACAGTAAAACGCGCAAAATATTGCTAGACTTCTTAGATAGCCCAAATCCATTTGTACGCCGAGGCGCAGTAAAAGGAATTAAAGCATATATGGACGATGAAGTAAAAGAAAAATTGCAGAGTATGCACAATAACGACCCGGATAAATTTGTCCGGCAGGCAGCGGAGTAAAATTTTCACCTTAATTCAAGTGCACTAATTTGATTTATCAATCCATAATAAGCTTCTAACATGTGCCGCCTTGCATCGCTAATTGGAGTGTTCAACATCAATTCAAGTAAACTGTATTTGTTAAACCTTTCTACGCGGAGTAGCTCGCCATTATAAATATCTACCTCTACACAAAACATATATAAGGCGAGACTACCTTCGACAGGTGTCATAAGTAAAAACATATAATCATAGAAAATTCCCTCATAAATCAGGTGACTTGGATTAAGCGGCATATTAATCCGTACAGTTGGAGTGACAATTTCATCACGTGGGATCTCAAAAGTATTTATATAGTGGAGTATATAACCATCGTAATGGAAGGCAGTTAATGATGTAATCGCCCCCATTATCACATCGACGATCAACTCAACTGCCTGTATGTATATAACACTATCACCATGACGTATTACATATACATAATCTGTATCTCCCTGTTCATAAGTCAGTTCGTATATTACAGGTCTTGCAAATTCCGCCCGCTCCAATTCCATTTGAGCTATCCGATTACTTATTTCTACCTGCACTAATCCTGATTGAGAGATTCTGTTACTTGTTATAGAAATATAGATAGTTGTAGCCGAAATAATTACTGCTGCAAACGGAATTATATGATCGATAATCCAGGTGAAAAATTTTTCTATTTTAGCCTTTTTTGTCATCATTACCTCTCAATTTTATAAGAGTTACTCACATCTTTTTTTATGGTGAATGCAATGAAAGTTTTTTGAAAATTTCTCTAGTGCGTTTTGATAGCAATTCTTAACTATACGAATTGACAAATGCATAACTCGGCTTAATTCAAGAAATGTCTGCTCGTAGATAACATGTCTTTCTAATATGTATGCTTCAATAGGCTGCAACCCTTCGAATGCATTCCACAAAGATTTATTTAATTCCGATTTTATCACAATATCACATGGATCACGTGAATAAAACGTTAATTGTGAAAAAACATATTCCTTGTAAAAATTTTTTCTACGTTGATATTTGCGGCTTTCACTCCAGACAACGCGTTTAACAATGCCGCATACCCAGGTGGAGAAGCGACTGTCGCCTTTAAATGTCCCCAGCTTCTCATAAGCACGAGAATATGCCTCCGAAACGACATCCTCATCTATGTTGGTCAGATTGAACAACCGTAAATATTTTTTTGTATATCCAGTCACAATTTTATTGGATTTGCTAAAAAGTTGATCCCACGCTTGCATATCTCCATTCAAGAAAAGCACAGCGAGATTATAGTCTACCTCTGTTTCTTTCATTTTAGTTTTCTATACCCCATAAAGCTTTAAGTCTTTTTACAGTAAAATCCCACTTCTCAACTTTTGGACGAGCAACGGTGTTTTGATTTCCAAAGAATCCAAATTCTTTAACCGCATCGTTCTTTTGCACAGTCTTTATCCAATTGATCTTTACTAAGTATTCTTCGTTTTCTGGTGACGGTGCTTTGTCGTAATTGCCCAGCAGTGGTAGATCAAAGAAATTTGTTTCTATTCCATCTAGCAGAAAAGAGGATTCACGAGCAGGTCTGGATTCTTCGGTAACAATACCAACCCCTGTGTAGCCAACTCCTGGTATGTTGACCCAAACACGGCTACCTAATTCCAGTTTGCGCATTGTGCCACTATACCACGAGCCGCCGCCACCTGAAAGAAAACCGTATTTCACAGCAGCGTCCCATGATTGTGACCGATTGCCGCCGCCATATGAAAAATAGTATTCGCCATTCCAGTTATTCATTGACCTAGAAGCTGGTGGCTTATCATCATGCTCTGGCTCAGACATCCATGCGCGACTTAACAGCCGCTTGCCTTGATGTTCAAAAACATTAAAAAACAGTACATTGATAGCAATGCCATATGATTGCAAATACTTTATAATGCGCTCTGTGCTTCCATCCATATCTGTTGCAACAATAACTATTTGCGTGTCAGCGTCATCATTGTCATTGCTTAACTCAACACCAAAACGCTCCAAAAACGCATCCCCTAAAGACTTCGTACCGATAGTGTGCTTTAGGTATATTTTTGCTAAATCTTCGGCATTAATATTTTCAACCCACGATGCATAATCCAATGCCTGTGCCGTGACTTCACGTGGGGTTTTGTTTCTTTTTAGCTCTATGACAACCGGATTACCCGCGATATCAATACATAGCAAGTCAATTTCTCCGCCATATAATGTGCGGACTTGACGTCCGATTACAAGCCAATCGTCGCGTAACAAGCTAATATTATCGTAGAGCAAATCTTCAAGTTCATTTTCATTGATAAGTGAGGAGCGTAATAATTCTTTTTTATCATCTAAAGACCAGACTGTTTGCTTAATTGCCATATCATTTCTCTCCTATAGCTGCGTCGCGAAGTTTATACGCTTCTGTGTTGCCATATTCTATTCACTGTGGGGCTAGATCATTCCTATTATCCACTGACACTCGATAAATCAAAGTGAATATTAAACATATTGGTTTAGTTTTGGCTGTACTTAGTGCAGTTTAATCACTTCGTATTCGTATTATATAGCGTTTACAGATTTTTGGGTATTAAAGCGGTATCATTGATATTTCGTTTAATGCGTCCAATCTACTATTTTGTTTAGAAGATAGGGCTTGTGGTATTTTTATTACTTATATTATCCACAGCCCATGGGCTATCTGATTTTTTGTTGCTCGTGTTATTTTGCTACTCTTAATACCCAACAGCTATTTTTCAATTAATGGCACCATAAGAGCATCATATAGTCCTATATGGGGTTGATATTTTTTATCACCCAAAAAATTAGAACCGATAAGAGTGTCTAATGCCGATAATAAGTTGTAAAGATCTGTGGTGATAATGTTTTCGTAGTCGGCATTATCAGGAACATCATCTGTTATCGAACACTCTAATTCAACCGACCAATAATTATTTACTTTGATATATAGGTTTATCAAGCTATTAAAGATAGCTTTGTTTTCTGCATTAATCACACCAACAAAGAGATGTTTTGCCATTTCATGTGCAAATTCATTGCGCTTCATCTTTACTGCTTTACTGCTTGAAAAATCTCAATATCAACATTAGTAATATTTCCAAAAAAGGCAGGCGAGTTTAGCAAGACATTAGACTTTTTTTGTGTAACTCCGTTTATTGTCAATAATTTCTTCTCAATATGTGCTTCATACTCTGGGGCCAACCATTTTGTAAATCCATCCTCTGTTATTTTTTTATAATCAAAGTTGGCACGGATATATGCACTGTGATTTTCTGGGATTACATCACCATTGGATTCTTTCTCAAGAATGTATTTTTGTGCGGCTACTTTCTCATTTGCTTGCCTTTCTTTTTCTTTTTTGCATTGCTTGTTATAGTCGTTTGCACTTGTGCTAACCATTCTTGCGCCATCAAAGAAATTTTTAGGGCAGCTAATGATATAATCTTCAAAACTTTCGTATATCGCAATAAATAAGGACATGAATTGCAACCTACTCATTAGCTCTATTGAATCAATCTTGATTGATCTTCCTATCATCCGTAACCCCTCAATCCCTTAGATTATCCTATTTATGTCTGCATTGTCGATGTGTTGACTAGCAGTATCATCACAACTCCTTTATTATCACGCTTCTTGCAAATCACCCACATAGAGCGTTTTTCCCAAGGGCGCTAATACTCTCAAAATAGTATCAAGTTGTGGGCTGGTTTCTCCTGCCTCCATGCGGGATATTACAGGTTGTCTAACCCCACTAAGCTGTTCAAGCTCTCGTTGTGATATGTTTTTTTCATTCCGTGCTTTTATAAGTTCTCCAATGATGGCTACTCTTAGCTTACTTTCTCGGATTTCTTCAGCAGTGAAAAGTTCCTTTTCAACATCGCTCCATTTTTTCATTGTTGAGCGCTCCTTTCCTTAATGTCCTTTAGGTTGCGCTTTGCTTTTTCAAGCTCGCTTTTCGGTGTTTTATTGGTTTTCTTAAACTGGAAATGATGAAGCAATATAAAATCGCTCCCTAGCCAACTAGCAAAGAAAATCCTTCCCCTTATTGGTCTAAGTTCCCATATATCGCCGTCCAAATGCTTCATGTAGGGTTCTCCAGCTGTTTTACCGTACTCACGCAATACCCTCATATAGTCTTGGATTTTTGTAAGGTTTATTCGGCCGTCTTTGTCTGTTCGTTTTGATAGGGCTTCGATATATTCAAATACTGGGCTTTTACCATCTTTATCTTCATAAAAATAAATTTCATGCATATTATCCCCTCGCTAATACATATTATGCATAAAGGTTATCAGATGTCAACTTTTTTGTTTTTTAGATGAAGCTAGATGTGGTATAACCAGCAATCAATTCAAACAAAAAAGCTAACCAGCATCCAAAGTCGGTTAGCTCTTTTCATATGGTTTTATAAGCAATGTTGCCACGGCAGTTATCGGCAGGCTACAAATCCAGTAAAATCAACATTCTTTACTTCGGTTTTTACTGCCACTCCACCGTTCCAGGCGGCTTTGGCGAAATATCATAAACAACACGGCTAACACCCTCAACCTCACTGGCAATACGCATTGCCATCAGACTAAGCACATCATGGGAAATAGGCGTAGCCGTCGCAGTCATAAAATCTTTAGAAGTTACCGCACGTATTGCAACAACCGGATGATAAGTACGCGCACCATTCTTTATTCCAACAGAATACGTATCTGTTAACACCGCAAAATACTGGCTCGGGCGTGGATCAAGCTTATCCAGCTCCTCACGTACAATGGCATCCGCTTGGCGCACAATTTCCAGCTTAGGAAAAGTAACATTACCCATTACCCGCACGGCAAGGCCGGGCCCCGGGAACGGCTGCCGATCTACCAATGCAGCCGACAAGCCCAGTATTCTACCTACCCGGCGCACTTCGTTCTTAAACAAACCAGAAAGTGGCTCTATAATTTTGTCAAAATCCAAGTTTTCAGGCAAGCCGCCTACATTATGGTGGCTTTTTATAATTGCACCAAATTCACCGCCAGATTCTACAATATCCGGATAAATGGTACCTTGTGCTAAAAACGGAATTTGATCTAATTTTTTGGCTTCTTCTTCAAATATGCGAATAAACTCTTCGCCAATTATTTTGCGCTTATGCTCCGGATCGGTTACATCTTTTAACTTTGCTAAAAATCTATCTTGCGCGTTAATGCGTATCAGCTCAAGGTCGTGGTCTGCAAAGGCTTCTTCAACTTCGTCTCCTTCATTTAGGCGTAACAGTCCATGATCTACAAAAACACACTTTAGCTGCCCTGGTATGGCCTTTGACAAAAGCGCGGCACAAACAGAGGAATCTACCCCGCCAGATAGGGCCAGCAGCACTTTTTCTTTCCCAACAGCTTGGCGAATTTCTGCAATTTGCGTATCTATATAATCTTCAACTTTATAATCACCTAAAGCACTGCATGTATTAAACAGAAAATGATTTAATATCTCATCCAAAGAATCTATTTGTCCTGTAATTTCAGCATCGGAAAATTTTATAGTTGGAATTTTTAGACTATTAAAGCCAGTAGTTGTTTCACCCAAAATTACGATGCCTATTGGATTGCGGTCAATTATTTTTTCTATAGAACTTTCTCCCGGTAATATTTCTGCATATACGCTTAAATTCCGGATCTTGCTGGCAATTAATTCCCTGTGAGGGCTCCCAAAATCTAACACCAAAACCAATTCTTTCATATCTTCACCACTCCTTCATATGAAATTCTACAGTCCCCCGTCATATAAACGGTTTCATCTGTATACTTTACTGTTAATATTCCGCCTTTTACATATACTTGTGTGTCAACATTCTTATCAGAATAGCCCATAAGTACTGCGGCTACTGCGGCCGCACAGGCACTTGTCCCGCTTGCCATGGTTTCGCCCGTACCGCGTTCCCATGCACGCATATGCATTTTAGTTCTAGAAATCATTTGGACTACTGCCAAATTTACGCCCTGGGGAAATAATTCCGATGCTTCAAACATCGGGCCTATGGTGTGCAGGTCGAAATGAGCAATATCATCATTAAAAATAACTGCATGAGGGTTGCCCATAGAAAGGCAAGTTATTTCGTAAGGAAGTATGTCCACTTTACGCGCTACCACCCGCGAGCCGGTAAGATTTACCGGGATTTCTTCCGGCAACAATTCGGCCGGGCCCATGTCTACCCTGGCCGCGGATATGGAACCCGCTTCCAGTATCAGCTCAAGCTTTCTTATGCCGCTTAAGGTTTCGATAGACATTTGCAAGCTTGAAACAATTTTGTTATCAAATAAATATTTGCCAACGCAGCGTATACTATTGCCGCACATAAGTCCTTCGCTGCCATCTGCATTAAACATTCTCATTTTTGCATCTGCAATTTCTGAAGGCATAATAAACACAAGACCATCTGCACCAATAGATGTATTTCGGTTGGATAACTTAATTGCAAGGTCTGCCAAATTTTTCATATTTGAATGTAAATCGCCTATAAATTTTAAACTGTTTGTGGTATTAGAAGAAAAATCATTCAAAAAAATGTAGTCATTACCGCAACCATGCATCTTTGTAAAAGTTAAACTTGTATCCATATTCTCCCTCCAATCTGTAATAAAATACTTTGACAAATTCTTAGAAAAATGTACTATAAAGAAAGACGAGAGTCAACTAAAAATAAATTTGCCGAAATGTGGTGGTTAGTATACAATACCGATTAGATGAAAAATCAAAAAACAAACTGTCTGCTTTAGGATTTGGTTGTATGCGCTTTCCAAATATCTTAGGTAATGTAGATTTACAAAAGGCCGATGCCCTTGTAATGGAGGCAATAAACCAAGGCATTAATTTTTTTGACACAGCCTACATTTACCCTGGAAGCGAGGCGGCACTTGGTTATGTGCTGCACAAAAATCAAGTCCGCGACAAAGTTTACATTGCCACAAAGCTCCCCCTATTTAAATGCCATAATTTCGAAGATTTTGACAAACTTCTTAATATCCAGCTGGATCGGTTAAAAACGGACTATATCGATTATTATTTTATGCATAATATGTCGAAACAAGCAGACTGGGACCGCTTATGTGGCATTGGAATTGAAAAGTGGATTGAACAAAAGCGTGATGAAGGTAAAATCAGGCAAATTGGATTTTCCTTTCATGGCGCAAGGGATGTATTCACTACCTTAATTAATTCCTATAATTGGGATTTTTGCATGATACAACATAATTATATAAACACCAATTACCAAGCCGGAACAACCGGTTTACAGCTTGCACACGCTAAAGGCATACCTGTTTTTATTATGGAGCCACTGCTGGGCGGAACACTAGCGAAAGACCTGCCCAAAGAGGCTGAAAAGTTGTTAAAAGCCCAAAACCCGGATATGACGCCTGCATCATGGGCGCTACGCTGGTTATGGAACAAAGAAGAAGTGACCCTTGTTTTATCTGGCATGAATGATATTGCCCAAATAAAAGAAAATGCCACATTAGCGGATAAATCCTACATTGGTGGCATGTTAGCAGAAGAATTATCTGTTATAGACAAAGTGGCTGCCGTATTTTCTTCTTCCTACAAAATACCTTGTACCGGCTGCAATTACTGTTTGCCATGTCCGGTTAAAATAAATATTCCCGACAGTTTTATGGCATACAATGCGTCATATGCAATAAGCCGTTTTACAGGGATGCAAAAATACGCAACCACAAGTGGTGGTTTTACAAAATCCTTTTCGGTTTCCGATTGCACACGGTGTGGCAAGTGCCAAAAACTTTGCCCCCAAGAGATTGCAATAATGGATAGGTTAAAAGATGTACGTAAAAGAATGGAGCCGTTTTGGCTCAGAGCAGGAATGAGCATTTTGCGGCGAATGATGAAGTAAAATTTACAAGGAGGTGGGAATTTTGAGTACTGCCAAATCATATGAAGAACTCAATGCCGAAAAAAGAAGACTGGATGCGGTGATTGGAAGAAGTATTCAAAACGAACGAACATTTAGAAGATTGTCCAGAAGAGACCTTGCGAAACTGGTAGATACTACAACATTTCGTATTGGTGCCATCGAACGGGGCGAAAAAACTGCGACACCTTTACTTCTTCACAAATTGGCAGAAGTTTTAGACATTACAATGGATAGAGTTTTTGCGAAACCACGTCTAAGGGGAGCCTATATAGAAAAAGGACTTTACTATAGAACAGTCCTTAACATGTTGCAGTCTTTTACCGAACCAGAGTTAAAGTATGTAGCAGCCATTATGATGGGGATTGTAACTTTAAATGAAGATAATGCAAAACCACCAGAGATAGAAGAGGCTTAATATAAAATAAGCGCGGCAATGAATCCTGCTCATGCCGCGCCTATTTTATGTCAAATATTAGAATTAAAACGAAATAAATCCAAATAAATTAAATGCTGAAACTCCCAAAACAACCATGATTAAGGCAATAATCGCTAAATGCAGTGGATACGCCACATAAAATAGCCACTTTGCAGGTTTTCCTCTGTCACCGTTATAGTTGCGAATTAAAATAGCGCCTAAGAAGCATCCAATAGCAAATACCGGTGTTGCTAACATCAGCTCTGCAGTCATGCCAGTCATACCTATTGTAGCATACATTTCTTCTGCGAACTGGCCTGTAGTAAGATACATAAACGGAATTATTGCACTAAACAGCCCAAATGCACCAAAAACAATACCAGAAATAACTCCCGGCAGCGTGCGTCTGCGGCTTTCTTTTTTAATTACATAATACAGCAGCGGTACTAATATACCGATAAAAAATAAATCCATAAACATGGCTACAACACAAGCGACAATGAATAAAAGCCAGAATAAAAAGCGAATTTTAATTTTGTCGTACATAAGCAAAACAAATAGGCTCAAAATAATGGTGAACATAATATTTAAGAAAAATCCTGTACCCATCATATCTGTGACGCCAAGCACCGTTGGGTGGAATGCTTGCGCAATTAAGCCAAATAGGAATAAGCGCCCAATATACTTCTTTAAATTAGACGTGTACTTATAACCTTCCACCACAAAGTATGCCATTATAACATAGGTAAGCCCACCCATGGCGTATAAAATGAGCATGGGTACAAGTGGTAAAACAGATGCAAGGCCTATGGCAACGTGATTAGCAATCATACCAATAACTGCAATCCATTTTAAGGTGTAAGCATCAAAAGATAGTAATTTCATTTTTTATTTCCTCCTTCGCGTTCGCCGCGCGCGTAAATAGTTTTAATTTTGTATTATAGTAGCATGGTAGTATAACGCATAGAAGTGACATTTGTCATTATTTTTATGCCATAGGAAATTGCTTCGCTTACGCTCAGCAATTTCCTAGCCGCTTTGTTCTTTGTTCGAGCATGGGGTTCATTCCCCCTTTCATGACTGGAGCAACTTTTGTTTCTTATGGTCAGATTCCTCTTGGCCTAAAATATCGCTATCGAGCAAGACTTTTAGCATCGCAAGCTTATCATCTGTACTTGGGGCAGATGGCGTATCGTCAGGTGATTCTTTCCCTTTCTTTTTGAAATATTCCTTAGTTTCCAGTACAGTAGCGACTACGAGATAGCCAAGTGTAAAACTTGGCACAAAACCCATAAACTCACGTACAAATGCAGTTAAAGAAAAATCTTGTATCAAAAAAATCAAATTTATGATTAAGTTATAAATGAAGCCAATGCCCATAAGCACCACATAACCGATAACATAAAATATGGCGTATTCTAAAATATTGCTATATTTTGACCTTTTTAACGCGATCAATTTATTTAAAAAATAACAGGCAATCACGCCTATAATAAGAATCAAATCTTGATTAATCAGGCGCATTAACGCGAAACGTCCTATGGACTCTAGGTCACTTTGATTCACTGTAGTGATGGTGTAAAACCAGTACATAATTTTATTAATGGCCAAGTATGTAAACAATATTTCCTTGATTGGTGACCATTTTCCTTTTTTCATGTATGCCTCCCATGGGTTAAAGTGCAAAGTGGTTTGCTTTACACTGTATGCCAATTCCAAATTAAAACCCTGTCTGGCAGTGTGATTGGCAGGGTTTTAATTGGAATTGGTGTTCACTTCGTGTTTTGTTTACGCTTTTATCTCTGTTACTCCGCCCATGTAGGGCACCAGCACATCCGGGATTTTAATGCTGCCGTCTGCTTGTTGAAAATTTTCTATTATTGCGGCGGCGGTGCGGCCTACAGCTAAACCACTGCCGTTTAAGGTGTGTACAAATGCAGGTTTGCCCCCGGCATCTTTAAAACGAATGCTGGCGCGGCGAGCTTGAAATGCTTCGAAGTTGCTGCAGCTTGAAATTTCTACATATTTTTCGTAACTTGGCATCCATACCTCAAGGTCGTAGGTTTTTGCACTGGAGAAGCCTAAGTCTCCGCTGCACAGTATAGATACACGATATGGCAGCCCAAGTTTTTGCAAAATATCCTCTGCATCGGCGGTAAGTGCTTCAAGTTCTGCATAAGAATGATCCGGATGGGTGAATTTTACAATTTCCACTTTGTCAAATTGGTGCAAGCGTATGAGGCCGCGGGTGTCACGCCCTGCAGAACCGGCCTCTTTGCGAAAGCTTGCGGAATAGGCAGTGTATTTTAACGGAAGGTTTGCGCCATCCAATATTTCTTCCCGGTGCATATTGGTTACCGGAACTTCTGCGGTGGAAATCAAATAATAATCCGTGTCCGTTAGATGGAACATATCTTCTTCAAATTTAGGAAGCTGTCCTGTGCCTATTAAACTACGCTTGTGGGCGATATATGGAGGAAAAACTTCTTCATATCCGTGACTGCTGTGACGGTCTAGCATAAAATTGATTAACGCCCGCTCAAGCCTTGCGCCAAGTCCACGGAACATCATAAACCTTGCACCTGTAATTTTTGCGGCAGTGGCAGGGTCAAGTATGCCAAGTTCCTCTCCTAAATCCCAGTGTGGCTTTGGAGGGAAATCAAATTTTACAGGCTCGCCCCATCGGCGGATTTCTACGTTATCAGCATCGCTTTTACCTACCGGTACAGCGTTGTTTGGCGTGTTTGGTATGCCCATTAGAAATTCGTCAAGTTCTGTTTCTACTGTTTTTAGTTCGGGGTCAATTCCTTTGATGGCATCTGCAAGTTCCTTCATTTCTGCCATTATTGGGGCAGTATCTTTACCCTCTTTTTTTAATGCCGGAATTTGCTTAGATGCGGCATTTTGGCGTGCTTTCATGTCTTCGATTTTTTGTAAAAGTTCTCGGCGGCGTTTGTCTAAATCGCCAAATTTTTCTAGCCCAAAATCTTTACCGCGTTTTGCCAACGCGGTACTTACTGCTTCAAAATTTTCGCGTAATGCACGTATGTCTTGCATGATTTTATTCTCCTTTAGATATATCTATATTATCTTCCAGTGTCAATTGCATTTTCGTTTGTAAAAAGTGTCCCGCTGTAGGAATCTTATCTCCCCTGTAATAATCTACATCGTCAATTTCCAGATTAACCGGACGCATATCAGTGAGTACGGTATTTTTGCGCAAGGTAAATACGGAAACTCCGCCAGAATTTTTTGTAGCATTTGCCGGAACTAATGACGAGTTAATGACCATTGCCTTGTCTTTACCCCGCTGTAGATATAAGTCTACGTCTGCCGGTGCCCAGTGCATACTCACAAGGGGCGATTTGTTCGAATATGCATGAACCAGCTTCTTACGGTTAGTTTTTGTAGCATATGCAGACATTTGCACCTTTGCAACTTTACCGTTTTGAAATGCAAAAAGTACATATCCTTGATAATCCCGGGCGGCAATAATGTGAATGACCCGCTCGCCCTGCTGCATTTCCAAAAAATTGGAAAGGTACTGGCCAATCAATGAGGCCTTACTATCTGGAAAGTCGTAAATTTTGGATTTGTAAACATTAAATTGATCCGTAAACAGCAAAATTTCTTCCCGATTGGTAGCCTCTAGCTCTTGTGCAATATAATCGTCCTCTTTTAGATATTGGACATCTGCCGCACGCAGGGACACCAGAGATATTTTTTTAAGATAATTATGCCCGGTTAAAAATAATTTTAAATTGTAATCCTCTATAAATGTTTCCTCGTCTATAACCGGGGCTTCTGTTATTGTTATAATTTCTGTACGGCGGGGTGCGCCATATTTTTTTGCAATTTCTTTAAGCTGTGTAGCGATAAGCTCTCTTATAAGCGTGTCGCTGCCATATGTTTTTTTAAGGCTGGTAATGTCACTCGCCAGTGTGTCACGTTCATTTACACGATTGAGCAGATGCTCGCGATTTAAGTTGCGCAATTTTATTTCTGCTATAAACTCGGCTTGAAGGTTGGTAATTTCAAAACCTTTCATAAGATTTGGAATGACTTCTGCTTCTTTTGGGGTTTCCCGGATTATTTTTATCGCCTTGTCAATATCTATAAGAATTTTTGCAAGCCCTTCCAGTAAGTGCAGCTTTTCGGCTTTTTTCTCGATGTCATATGCAAGCTGCCGCTTAATGCAGCCGATACGAAACGCCGTCCATTCTTCTAAAATTTCCGCAATACCCATTACACGAGGATACCCATTAACCAAAATATTAAAATTACAGCTAAAGCTATCTTGCAGGGTTGTTAAGGAAAATAAGCGCTGCATTATTTGATCCGGATTTGCCGCCCGCTTGATATCGATAGCAATTTTAAGACCATGTAAATCCGTTTCATCACGCACATCGTTTATATCACGGATTTTGCCTGTTTTTACCAAGTTGGCAACCTTGTCAATGATGGCCTCTATAGTTGTAGTGTATGGAATTTGATAAATTTCAATGCAGTTATTTTGGCTGTCAAAACGATAACGGGCGCGTAGTTTGAATGAGCCCCGGCCGGTTGCATATATATTTTCTATATCTTCTGGTACAAAAACAAGCTCGCCACCAGTAGAGAAATCCGGTGCAAGCAGGGTTTTACTTATTTTATGGTTGGGATTTTTAAGCCAGGCAATTGCAGTTTCGCAAACTTCCCGCAAATTAAAACTACAAACGGTGCTTGCCATGCCAACAGCAATACCGTGGTTTGGTGTTACCAATAAATTAGGGAAAGTTGTAGGTAAAAGCAGTGGCTCTACGGTTGTGGAATTGTAGTTGTCTACCATGTCAACAACATTTTTATCTATGTCTTTAAAAATTTCCTTACAAATATCATCAAGCTTGGCTTCTGTATAACGGCTTGCAGCATAGGCCATGTCACGTGAATATTGCTTACCAAAGTTGCCCTTAGAATCTACAAATGGATGCAAAAGGGCATCGTTACCCCGGGCAAGACGCACCATGGTTTCATAAATTGGGCCATCCCCATGGGGGTTTAAACGCATTGTTTGGCCAACAATGTCTGCAGATTTTATCCTGCCCCCAGTAAGAAGTCCCATTTTATACATGGTATATAAAAGCTTGCGGTGCGCGGGCTTAAAGCCGTCAATTTCCGGAATGGCTCGGGAGACGATTACGCTCATAGCATAGGGCATAAAGTTGGATTCCAGTGTGTTGGTAATCGGCTGTTCTATTATGTGGTTTTCGACTATTTGCGGTGTGTTTGTTTTTTTAGGCAATTATTATTCAGTCCTTTTATCTTTTCATTGTCCCTATTGTAGCATTAGAAAACAGAAAGTGGAAGTGGGTTTGAGGAGACAGATAGTTCAAGCATAAAAAAATTCAGTTGGGTTCCCACAGTAACCAACTGAATTTCTAATTTAGAAATATTATACAGTTTACTCCATAATATCTTCTGGTATATCTACCTCAAAAGTGCATTGTGTCACATACTCCTCCAAAACCGAGCTAAGAATCCTACCTTCAAGATGTCTGCCAAAAAAAGTCTCAAGCCCTTGTTTTTGATAGCCTAAGCTGCAGTGGCAAAGTAGGGGCGAAACCGTTTCTCCTTTTAATATAGAGGCTCTTGCCCAAGGGCAGCGACAAGCATAATAGCGCTTCATTTTACTATCTTTTTGGGATACATATTTATCCTTTAAAAAAGGATGTTGTGCAGCTATAATTTTCGAACCTTCACGGCGTACTTTCCATTTATCTAAATTAAATTCAGCCATTACAGCATCATTGGATTCATGGTTCTTTTTTAGGTCTTTCGCAATACTGTCATTCCATTCTGCTATGAATGCATCGACATCTTCAATGGTCACATCTTTCTTCGTTGTTCCAACTGACCCATCATCAGAAACCCAAGTGCGGGATATAGCTTCTAATGCGCGTTTATAATCATCTATGGATGTGGCAGATATAAATTTTTTTTGTATGGATAGTGCGAAATCCTTCCTTTCGACCTGTGTCCAATCGGTCCATACTTCTGTAGGCACTTCTGTGTTACCAAAAATCTTTTCCCATACGTCATCTCCATACATTTTTTTTGTAACTTTAGAAAGTCTGGACATCATACACGCACAAAAATAGTGCAAGTCAAATTCTTCGGCAAAATCTGCGTTACATGCATTATTCACATACTGGGATAATAGGTGTATTACATTTTCCATATTGGCATTATTCTGTCGTTTTAGGTGAATATAATGATCTACCGCTTCCGCTATATTTCCCATTTTGTTAATAAGTATATTAAGTTCATCGGTTACTTTTTCAATCGTAAGTTTACTCATTTTAACTCCCTCTAAATTCGTATCCACATGGCCGGGCGAATGCCGCCATCACCACATTCATCTCGGTGGGGATGATCGTATACATCATCGCCACACATGAAAATTTCGCCAATGCCGCCAATGCTGCCAGATGTGTGCTGTCCACTTCCGCCGGGAGAGCGTAGCCACCACCAGCCAAGCTTGCCGTCCTCTGGATTGGGTGGTCTGCGTGCATTATTATATTGGTCGTTTATACAAACCGCTCCGCCTCTCATTAGTACACCGCCGACTCCTTCTACTTCGCCCCAGTCCCAGCTTATACGGTTTGCCATATCGCCGCTATCGCCGAAATATTTAACAACTTCATCATAGCTTAGCAGAAATATTTTATCCGTTGTTGGATTGCCGCACTTTGTGCCTGTCCATGGATTATCACGGTCACTTACCTGTGTTTCCAGTATTTGCGATTGCTCCTTAGGTGTAAAGGAATCATAAAAGGAGCTGTTTAGATACTGTCGCATTTCACAATGCTCCCATGTAATGTCGGTCAAGTCATTGTGATAATCTCGCCGTCCAATAATATTGTCGGTGATAATCAATGCCTTGCCGTCTTTTTCCTCCAATAGCCGCCACATATACTTGCCAAATGGGATGGTTCTAATTTCTGGTGTTTTTACATTTTCCATTGTCACTGTCTCCTTTATCAGATTTTTTGATAGGGATAGTGTTTCAACAATAGAAAGCACAGACTTATCAATGAGTAGGTCAAAATTAATATGAAGTTTTTCACTTTGTCTAAGCTTATCAAACAGACGAAGTAAGATATTCCGTATTGTGGATAGGGTTGCGATCTCATTGTCAAGTTCCTTAATATTTTGCATAAAAATATCCATAGCTTCAGATGTTTGCCCATCGTTTAAAATAACACTTATATGCCTCATAGGAATACGCAACTTGCGCAATAGGATGATTTGCCGCAGCCGCGAAAGCGCAGCTTCATCGTATACACGGTAGGCGTAGTCTTCTTTCCGCAAGCTTTTGATAAGTCCGATTTCTTCGTAATAGCGCAACATTCTGGTTGATATGCCGTATGCTTTTGACACTTGGTTGATAGTTTGTAACTCCATTGTTTCACCTCCTTAAAAATTATGATAAAGTACGACACGGTGTTAGAGTAAAGGGGGTATTTAAAAAAAGAGCAAACACAGTCAAGTAAATAAATATACATACCATTATACTATTTTTAGGAGGTGAACGAAAATGTACGCATGGGAACATATTCAAAAAACATTGGATTACATCGAAGACAATATTGGTAGTGAAATAGAAATTGAAGTGCTGGCAAATATCGCCTCCCTATCATTTTTTTACTACCATCGCTTGTTTTCCAGGCTGGTTGGAAAGCCGGTACGAGAGTACATCAAATTACGTCGGTTGGCTCGTGTTTACGAAAGTCTCGCAGATAAAGATAAGCGCATTATTGATATAGCACTTGACCACGGATTTAGCAGCCACGAAACTTTTACAAGGGCATTTAAAGATGCCTATGGTCTTACTCCTTCTGAATTTAGGAACAATCCTGTTGCGTTAAATAATTTTCAAAAGCCAGATTTATTATTGAACTATGTGATTGTTGACGAAGGCATGCCTCTTGTTAGCGATGGTATTGTACTTGAGATGAATCGTAGAGTTTTAAACGAACCCCTTTATTTTTTAGGCCTTGTAGGGCATATTAACAAAAGCAGCCAAGTTCCCCTTGGTACAGTTGTCGGCGTTAGCGAAGCCAGCACTGTTTGGGAGCGGTTTGAGCAGGAAGTGCATAAAATCAACCGAAAGCCCGGTGGGCGAGGGTTTGGCGTTTCATTCAGGGGCGATGCACCAAAGGGTTATTTTAGTTATTTTGTAGGGACAGAAGTGGATGAAGGAAATCGTGAAGAAAATCGTAATGAAGAATTCCGATTATGGAAATTACCTCCACAAGCGTATGTTGTATGTGGGTTTGAGGCCGAAAACTTTGAAACCCTTGTGAATAGTGCACTTGGTAAAGGGATGAACTATATTGATTGGTGGATTAAGAAACATGGCTTAGAGCCAATCTCCTTTATGACGGAACATTATATAGGCAAATCGGATGCCGCTTATATGGAATTGTGGCAGCCTATAAAGAAGGTAGTGTAAATATATGTGGCAAAGCTCCATTTAATTTGAAAGGAGACTTATTATGGGTCCTAAAGATTTAGCAGATGTTTGCAAATATATGAAAGGAATCGTTATCCCTCATACTCCAGATAATTTCAACGTAGCAGAACCTTTTAGGCATGGCTTATCTGATGACGATTTAAAGGCCGGGATTGATGCGTTCCGTAAATTTTTGTACAAGCTTTATGACAAACTGGCTGAAAATAATGATAAGTTTGACGTAAAAACAGGTGCGAAATATGCGCCGGGAACTGGTGAAGACTCTGTCCGCAAGTGTTTTCCGATTATTACTGATCTTGCGGCAATTTTATTTTCACTTGGCACCCATGGCCGGTTAGAAACCCATCCGAGAAATGAATTGGTTGTTTCGGCAGATGATATGCTCATACCGTTTCCCCCAAGAACTGAAAAATATTTTTCACTTGCAAAATTAACGAACAAGCGAAAGATGGAAGTTTTTGATTTTTTATCTGATACGGGATTTTATTTTGAAGATGCTAATTTTTCAGAGGAAGTTGATTTTTCAAAAATAGGAACTTTTTATGTAAGGTATGATGACGATGACTTTTTGATAATTGGGCTAAAACTACTTGCAGAGGCACAAATAAACGTAAAGGCAAAATATTACCAATTTTCTGACGTATTTATGCGTGGCTACTTCTATTCCCTTGCAGCTTTAGAGCCTAAGCCCCAAATTCATAGTATCCACGAACTTGTTGGTGGACAGCTTCCCGAAGTTAAAGAATGGGTTTTGAATATTGACAAATTCCTAAGAGATAGCGGGTGCAAAGTAGTAGGCGATAGCAGTTTTACCTACACCAGCCAAAAAACTAAAAAGCCAATATGCAAAATCTATTTAAGTATAACCGGCGGTGTAATAAGGCCGAGCCTATACCACTTAGCTGGTGGACAGCAAACATATGAGCTTACAGATGGTATGCTGGAATATATGCGTGGCGGTAGGGGCTGCGGCATATGTGCAGAGAAGGATCCTGATTTTGTACATTGCAGGCACGGCGGGCCATATTGCGTAACTTATAACGACGAATACTTTGAACGATGCAGGTACCAAGGCTTCAATTTTCCATTAAATGATGTGGAAGAACGCGAAATACTTAAAAAGTTGATAGAGTCAGAGATGTCCTATGCTAAAAGTTAAAAAGTGACGGAGCGATATAATCAGCGCACTGCTTGCAATTTTCTAGTATTATTGTGTCAACGCCTTCTGGCGCACTTCGTTGCGCTACGTTGGCGTTTTTTTGTATTTTTATCTGCTAAAGGTAGTACATTTACGTAAAGGTTCTCAGGCAGGATTTATTTCTTCACAACATATTGACATGAAAACCACATTGTTATAGGATGAATTTACAAAGAGTTACATAAAACGACCAGAAAGCAGATGGTGAGCATGGAAAAACAGTCTAAAGATTTGCAAGAGCAATTGATAAGTCAAGCGGAGCAGTTGTTTGAACAAAAAAAATACCAAGAGGCACTTGCCATTGGTGAAGAATTAGTGAAAAATTACCCCGATCAAATGATGTCTTTGTATGTAAGAGGGAGAGCACGTTGGGGAATGGATGATTATGACGGTGCACTGGTTGATTTAGGTGCGGCAATAAGCATGGATTCATCATTTTATTTAAGCCACTATTATCAGGGAAATGCCTTATCCGATTTAAAACGTTATGAAGAGGCTGTAGAATGTTTTAATCATGCGATTGAATTAAATCCTAAACACACTTTTTCTTATTTTAAGAAAGGTTATTCTTTAGGTGAAATGAAACGCCATAAAGAAGCAATTGAATGCTATAATCGTGCGATTCATTTGGATCCTAAAGATGCCATTGCTTATAATAACAAAGGCATTTCATTAGCCAGTATGAAGCATTATAAAGAAGCAATTGAATGTTATGATCGCACGATTGAACTAAATCCTAAATATGCTAATGCTTATTATGGCAAAGGCATTTCGTTAGCCAGTATGGAGCGTTATGAAGAAGCAATTGAATGCTATGATCGCGTGATTGAACTGAATCCTAAATATGCTAATGCTTATTATGGCAAAGGCATTTCATTAGACAGTATGGAGCGTTATAAAGAAGCGCTTGAATGCTATGATCGCGCGATTGAACTGAATCCTAAATATGCTAATGCTTATTATGGCAAAGGCATTTCTTTAGATAAAATGAAGCGTTATGAAGAAGCAATTGAATGTTATAACCGTGCGATTGAATTAGATCCCAAAAATGCTAATGCTTATAATAACAAAGGTGTTGCATTGCGTAAAATGAAGCGTTATGACGAGGCAGTGGAATGTTATAATCGTGCGATTGAATTAAATCCTAAGTATGCCACTGCTTATAATAACAAAGGTTTTTCTTTAGAGAGTTTAAATCGCTATGAAGAAGCATTAGTATGCTATAGTAAAGCACTCGCCCTTGACTCAAATCATTTTAAAGCACTTAATAACAGAATAGGATTAGAAGATAAGATAAAGAATCTTCCGACATCATCATCCCCTATTCAAGTATCACCACGTGTGTTAGATGATAAAACAGTACTATCCGATAACCAGACAGAAGAAACTAGTAGAAAAGAATCTGTTCCCAAAAATTTAGAGCAAATTGCACAAAATGTTATTAAGCGATTTAGCACAGAGGAACACCCGCCAGCAAATATGGATATGGAAAAAACATATACGGCAGTTGTTCCATTAAATGAGCTTGAAAATTTAATGAACAGGTTGTATGACAACGAAGACCATACAAAATTGGAAAATAGA
>Ga0123352_10004959_pt1 | contig 19845 bp, 11 predicted proteins | sample TergutLab28metaG_FD_89700 | JGI IMG/M metagenome (GOLD analysis project Ga0123352, IMG submission 89700) | Labiotermes labralis P1 segment gut microbial communities from Petit-Saut dam, French Guiana - Lab288 P1 | ecosystem: Host-associated > Arthropoda: Insects > Digestive system > Gut ...
GATGGTGTGATGGAAGATACCAGGAAGTTGGGGGAGAGAAATTGGAGGAATGCTGCAAGGAATAGGGACAGCTGGCAGAAGCTTCTGAAGAAGGCCTTGGCTCAAAAGGGGCTGTTGTGCCAAGGATGATGATGATGATGATGATGATGTAAGCAAATTAATCATTACTTTCCTTCAATAAGAATATCATAAATCTAACGTGCTGTATAGCGTGAAGGGATATTAATTTTCTGTATATTACCTTATCCATATACTTTCAACATACTGGGCAATATGAATTTGGGATATTTTCTCGGAGAACATGGCGGCCGATCGTCGAGTTTATCACGCAGCTCCATTACGAGGCCAACGTTACGTCACGTGCAGTTCCACTTAACAGCTCTGCACGCCCGGAAGGTTTAATGTTTATATTTGGAACAAACTGACTTTTTTCAAACCAATTACATGTACTTAGAATTATGTAGGTAAACAACTTGGAAAGAAGGACATGTATACTACTTGTTTGTTTATTGCTTATGTTTCAGTGATGACAGTTTCTACAAAATATAAACTTGACAGGATGATGGGTCAATAATTAATTTGAAAAATCTGGAAAAAGATGTCAGTCGAATACTCGAGGTACCATCCTGGCACTGGCTCGGAGAAGCTGAGGAAAGCCACGATAATCGCACAAGAACAATCACTGTTCTATTCAAAATTCCCAAATTAACAACACCCCCGCCCCCCTAAAGACTACAAAGAAGAGTGAAACTACATTTCTTCCTTCATATTCCCGATATTAGCAAAAGATTCGTATTGCTGAAGGGTACAGGCATTGGCCGTTTGTCCTGCAGTTAAGGAAGGCTTTGAAGATGGAGATGTGTACGGAGCACAGGTGGAATGGCACTGACAGCGTAAAACCGAAGTACTCGGAGCGATATCTGTTCCTGTTCGTCTACCACAAATTCCACACCGAATGGCCGCAGCTCGAACTTGGCCGCAGGGAGACGGACCGAAGACTAAGAGACTTAATGACAATAAAATATTCCGAAAATACTTCCCGTCCAATCACCCCAATATCGAAAAAAAAATCCCCACTTTCTACCGCGGGCAAGTGTAGCATTAAGACGAAGATGAGTGTGGATCATTAATGGGCAAGAGGTCAAAGAGGAACGGTATTCATCTTTGATATGAACACACAACGCCACATCCCAAAATATTTTAATTTTCGGCATTTACTGTACCAAACATTTGTTTGTGTTTTAATTTCCTGTATTTTTTTTGGCATTTTTCTGTGTTAGTAGTAATGAAAATCTGGAAGAAAATTGTGAGCGTGTTTAGTCTGCATTAAACGAAAGAATTTTGTAGGGACATTTAAAGAGATGTAAATATGAATATCACAGAACTTGGTCGCCGAAAAATGGTCTCATCGTGGAATTCAGAGAGACAATTACGGTCAGTGACTCCTCCTCCTTACGGCACGCTCTAAACGCATTTACTTTCTTTTTTCAACTGCTTTATGTAGGCCAGAATCCTGTTCCATTTCCATAAGAAATGGTTTTGTCATCTTATATTTGGAAGACCCACATCCATTTGTCCTAGAGGATTAAGCACCTAAGTTACGGTATTTGATTTTCTTTTAGTCTAATGTGTGTTCATGTCAGTCCTGTTATATTCTGCTACGGTAGTAAAAACCTATTTAAATTCCATTTCTCTCAGAGAGAGAAAGCTTTATATTCTAGATGCCTGTGTAGAGGAAGCGGAGAAGAAAATAGGCGTAAAAAATAAATTTGCGGAAGTATTAAAAAACTACGTAAGGTGGAGTTTCATAATTTGAAATATACGTGACATAATATTAAATTTACAAAATCGGGGAGAACATAGAAACACTTGATTAAAAAAAAACACGCGAAGTCAGAAGGTAAGACAACACTTGATAGTTCTCGGCAAATTAAAATTTATAATACTGAAGTAGGATGTGAGTTTTTGTATGGGTGTGAAACTTGGTCGCTGACATTGCGGGAGGAAAGGAAGCTGAGGGTGTTTAAGAACATGGTGTTGAGGAGAATATTTGGACCTAGGAGGGATGAGGTAACGGAGGAATGGAGGAGATTGCATAACAAGGAGCTACATGATCTGTACTCCTCACCCAATATTGTGCGGGTGATAAAATCGAGAAGAATGAGATAGGCTGGGCATGTGGCGCGTATGGGTGAGGAGAGGGGGGTGTATAGGGTCTTAGTGGGGAAACCGGAGGGAAAGTAACCACTAGGGAGACCTAGGCGTAGATGGGTGGATAATTTTATGATGGATCTCCAGGAGGTGGGATGTGGGTATATGGACTGGATTGGGCTGGCCCAGGATAGAGACAGGTGGCGGGCGCTTGTGAGTGCGGTGATGAACTTTCGGGTTCCGTGAAATGCGGGAAATTTCTTGACTAGCTGCAAACCAGTTAGCTGCTCAAGAAGGACTCTGCACCATGGAGTAAGTAAGTAAGTAAGTAAGGATGTGAGTTTGTAAACTTGGTTCATCCGAATGAACAGGATCCGTGACCGTATTTCCCAACATGATAATGAGCCCTCTGACTCCATACATGGCGGAAAACTTGACCACCATAAAAGCGTCTTGTAGTCTGTCACGAAATACTGTTCCACATAATTTGCTACGTTATTTATTTCTCCTCTACCTGTCTGTCACTCTCTCATAACGGGATGCCCCTTGTTGACATTAAAATCTAATTTCTGCGGGCTCAGATTCGCCTTCGTCAGTTCTTTCGATAGAATAGTGTTTAATTAGTTTAGCATAAGGACTGAAGGCCATATTGTTTTAGAGACCTTAAACTGGTTCTTGCCTCAGTAAGTCTTTTGTTGTCATAGTAACAACCCTTGCCATAAGACTGAAATAATTTTTTATACAACATTATTGATAATAAAACAATGTATTAGAATCGCTTGACGTGTAATTACTCTTAAAAAACTGTGCATTAGCTTAGAAATAAATAATTCTGCCAATAAGAAGGTAATAGATAATAGTGTCCATCTAAACTGGCATCGTAATTTATGTATTTTTATTGTTATGTCTATGTACTCTTGTTGTATGTTTATGTATCTTCATCGTGACAGCTGGCACTCTTCGGCTACCCGGACTGAGGTTTTGCTGTGCTTTTTTCTCAATTGTAAGGCAAATGCCAGGGTAAAACCCACAAAGACGGGGCACAGCCCACATTATTCTAAACTTTTTGTGTTGTTCTACATATTGTTTGTTTTGTGTCGTTGTGTTTATTGTGTGTTTGTAAATGTGTACTCTACTACTGCCACCGGGTGGCTACCCTATTGCAGTTAACAAGTATATAATAAAAGTCCAAACGGTTTGACTCAGACTGCAATCTAAAGCACCAATGTACTCCTGGATTTCTTACGAACTGAACAGAACACTCTGCAAAGCACTGCCCTCTCAGAATGGGGTAAAGCGGTTCTCTCGACAGCTGCAGATTCATTCTCTTATACAGGTCGGCGAACCGTGTATCCTATGTTGTAATTGGTTTACACAAGAAATAATTTGGTGGCTTCCACATCGATAGATACACGTTTACTCCTTGGCAAAAATGTAATGGTACCCAAAATCAATGTTATGAATCCAGCGGGTGTTTTCTGGTATTTATTTTATAATTTATTACATAGATACTCGTTTTATACTTAAAGATTTAGTCAGGAAATGATTAGAATTTACAGCGGTCTATGTTCCGCTAACCCTAAATTTCTTACAAGCCTTACCCTTGACAAGAGAGACGTATTCCTGTAAAACACACGCCTCTAGGTTTAAGAGAGATAAGCAAGTATCTGCACTCTCTAATCTGAAAAGAATATTAAATAATGGCAAAAAAATTCTGAAATGTTTTAAAAATATGACGTGGTCACATTGGGTTTTACAAGAAGATACAAATACAAATGGTCACAAACCTTCGATCTTGTGTAGTCCTATCATACCAGTTGTAATCACAACCTATCCGGATTCCCCTAAATATACAATTCGACCCAGCAGACAAATGCACGTTTTCATTAGTAAAATTTATAGTTCGTTTGTAGCATCCATAAATTGTGTAGACTCCTTAAGCTTACTCAAACCCGCGACAGAGAGACTGTTCATTTTCTTAAGAGATTCTGATGAATTCTAAAGCGCATTTGTAAGAAGTACATAAAATTCATGCTCGAATGTACCACCATGTTCCTTTTACTATCCATCGGATATATATATATATATATACGGTTAAGAAAGGGAGTTTAAACCTAAAAAATAAGAACATATTAAATAATAAATACAAAAGGTTTCTGACATCAGTCAGAACCTTAGCATAGAATGTAATGACTGACTACAGAAGGATTCCATTCAGCTCGCACACACAAAAACTCCAGTGCAAAAATAAGGAACAGACGATCGCTAGGCCACTAGGAATGTACCAGATTACGTTTAGATTTGAACAGTTTTATTAGTGACGTACAGGAATAGCAAACATTACCCACTGTAATGGTTTTAAATAAAAGTAAGAACTCAGGAAGCAAACGCCTGCAAATTATGATGTATCAAAACGAAGTGTGTATTACATTAGCAAGCACTTTTAGCTTTAAATATACAGTTTTTATACAGACGCCTGATGTTGATCCTCATTTGGATCAAAACATGTAGCTAAATAACTCGAATATAAGTTAGAGTTCTGTTTGGACTGAACCTCGAATTGTAATGAAAGACAGTGAAACGCAGACCGGGATGGTAGTCAGCAAAGTCCATTAGGTTTGATGTTTGTGTGCAGGGTGCGCGACTGCTTGAAGGTTTCTTCGAATTGCTGAAATATGAAAATTAATATTCGCGCAATTCACAAATTAAAATGACCAGGATTCCTTATTTCTATGTACACTGAAACGTCGCGGATTTTCGTTTTTCTTTGGAGTCTGAACCAAACCCCCGCGAAAAGTGTGGGATAAAAAAAGAGTAACGTTCACCCTAGAATGGGCCATGAAAGTCCAGAAGGGGAGTATATGTCTCTATTCTTTCTTTAACCTCGGCGCTAGATTGTGATGAGTGGTCAACGCCACGCCCCGGTCGTTTATCCCCAGACAAGCAACCCGGCACCCATTGTACAGGAGGCTGTGTGGGCCCTAGGGCCTGTCCGAACATGCGCGAGAAATGTCGACCCACGAGGATTGATCCCCGGTCTGTCCAGCCCATAGCAAGTGGCTATACCAACTGTGCACATCGAAGGATGAGAGCCAAGGTTTATACAACGGAGCACTACCACGTGTGTGTAGGATTTGAATATCTTGAGCAAAACACATATGTTTGGTGCTCGTTTTCTAGCATAATGATCCATAACAACATGGAAAAGTTGAAAGAAATTCCTATTTGCATCTGCAGAGCACAAACATTAGGTCACAGAATGTAAATTTATAAGAAAGGCATTTCGCATGCACATTTCATTTATTCCAATGCAATCTTTCTCTTCACGCTACTCTATTTTTTTGTGCTGCCCGAACCACATTAGTGTTAATACAAAATCAATATTTTGCTTTGCCCCTGTATTAGCCCTATATATATATATATATAATTATTTAAAGGAATCCAGTCACATAGACTGATTATTTTTTATATAAAGTTTTTTCACTAACATATCTCCAACACGTTTCGGTGCCTACTAAGCCACTATCAGAGAGATGTAGATAAGAGTACACACACACACACACACATATATATTTATATGATAATACACTGACATTCTAGAGCAGTACATATGCATCTATCTGTACGTAAATTGTGGCTGCTACATATACAATATTTGTTACACTTATTTATTTATTATTCTTCAGTTGATATGACTGAATTACATCTACTGGATGTAAACATTTCTTGAATGAACGAAACTATTTTCGTACGCACATCCGTCCCTTTCCATGTAAACACTCTGTTATGCTGGCACTGTCGGAGGTTCATCTTTGTTTAGGGCGGAAGCATGATTGTGATGATAAGACTCGGCGCCTGTCGTAGACATTCTTAGTTGTGGAATTTCCTGTACAGTAGAACTCCACTTACCCGGACGCTGGTTAACCGAATCGCCAGTTATCCGGATCGACTTGGCCCTTCCGGTCAACATTTTCTGATGCCTGAAATTTTTTCCCAGTTGTCAAATACTTGTAATGAATTACGTATTAATGTTTTATTTGTAAGTAATTAAATATGTAGCCTCAAATATCCGTTGCAGATTTTGTTTTCCACTTCAAACTATTTAAAAAAAGTCAACTATCCGGATTTTTTGCATATCCGGATGGCTCGCTGACCCAGTTAATCCGGATAAGCGGCGTTCTACTGTATTTGTAACTTTGATTGCAACATGTCTATGCGTAAAACATAAGAGGGAATATTCTGGATTGTAAACTTAATAATTTACGCTGAAATGTTAAAATAAAATGCGATGGTCACTACGTGTTTGCGTGTCTGTGTGCATGTACGTGCACAGTCTTGTATAGTTTACACCGTGGTCATTACGACATACGTTTTACAACATATAAGAACAGGTAGCAAAAGTAACAAATTTGTTTTCATTGTTTGTGTTTACGGACATGTTAGTCTGATCGCCCTGCTGACTGCCTGATAAAATGGCTGATTGACTGATTAGTTAACTGTATTATAACTTCTAATCGGATTTAAAGAAGAAGTATTTGATTAACTGTCTGATCGATTTGTTACCGAAGCAAATTTTTATTAAAGGGGAAAAATTTATCTGACAAGTTATCATTTAATCTGCCAAAATATTTCAATTTCGATGACATAGTGGGAGTATGGATTAATGGACTTCGTAATTCTGGTACTTTATCCACTATAATCCCAAGCGCAGTAAATGAAATTGAATGTGACTCTGTGAAAATGTATCCATAAACTCGGAGCTGTGTTTCCCAAGCTGGTGAACCTCATGTTGTTAGGTATTCGGCAACTGGTGAAAACAAGTTCCTGTCGAATCACGTTTATTATTTTAAACATTTAGTTCTAAACTTATATTTGTAGGAAACAGGATATACTCTAAATGATGGGTATTAGAGAGACAAAATCCATTTACGTGACTCTTTGTTGCAAAGTAAAACCGTTGAAAATCACTGCTAAAATATGAACAAAAAAAAATTTGGCTTGAAGCCTACGAAAACAGGGGGCTGGCTGATACATGCACACTCCTTCATTAGCGACGCCAGGATACCTTCAGTGTTACTGTCACAAAGCAGAATGCCGCCTGAATAGTTGTTATAAGAATTAGGTCGAAATGGGACTAGAGAACTTGTTAAAACATAAGTTTAATTTAGACCGTGATTTTAATTAAGTACCACAGCAATAAAATGGGAATAGGTCTGCGGCCGCTCTCTTGCTGGGATTGCGGTTTCGAATCTCGCTGGGTGTATGGATGTTTGTTTCTCGTGAATGTTGCGTCATGTGCCGGTAGAGGCCTCTGCGACGGGCCGTTCTCTCGTCCAGGGAAGTCCTACCGAGCGTATGTCATTTAGTGTGATCAAGTGCAACAACACCTACAATGAGTAGGTAGAAGAAGTCACGCTATAAACAACAAAACGAATGGGTTGTGAAGGTGTGGCTCCATCTATTCTGTCAGCATTTGCAGTCAATTGCCGGCACATCAACATGGCTAACAGAATACATACCTATTGGCTATGAAACAAGATATATTATCGAACGTCTACTAAGGAAATTCTTCAACTTCAACATCTGCTTTCATAATTAGGGGCCCTTCCCTGAGTAACTGCATGGAAGTTTCACTTTTTAAGGATTGTTACTCTCTGTATCGCAATGAGCAGTTCCCCAAACTTGGACCGTATTCTGCAAAAGAACGGGGGGGGGGAGGGGGTGCTATAACAGTTTTACGTTAGGGTCATTTCAATTTAATCTGTCATCTCCTTCTTCGGGTCGTTATTTCAAACACACTATAACATTTGGTGACGTTGCATTCTCTTTATTCTCTTACTGGTCGACAAGTCTACGGAATGTGGACCGCAATCTAACCTAAATTTTGTACAATTTGTTGGGAAATATTTTGACAATTTTTTTTCCGAAAGTACGCTATAATTGCCTTTCCTCCCGAATTACCTAGTGCTTTATAACCTAAACAACACATGACTGAGAGTGGAGGCTGGACTTCAGACTCCTCTCCTATGTGTACAACCTACTTTAAACAACACATTCACGACTTAAGTGGCTGTGACGTGTCGAGTACATGCACATGCAGAGTGTGTTTGCGCCAACATCCCTTCCTCAATGGCACGACGTTCTATATTGTCTTAAATTGTGTACACAATCTGGATAAGGTTCAACTGTTATGTAACGCGACATTCCACCAGTATTTTGATGTTTTGCTGACCGTGCATCTCAGTATAATCTTAGTAATTAACCAACCTAATGCACCAATTCTTGTTTTATAATAAGTTTATTATATTCCTCTACATATTTCGAGCACTATTGTGCTCATTATCAGGAGGTAAAAATTGTATTATACAACATGTGGCATCACCACACTGTGTAGGTGGCCGTCCGGTGAACAGGTTAGCAATCTGAAGGCGGCACAGGACTGACCCAAATCGTCCCGTTACTAAGTCTGTTTTCTAACAGACAGAACTATATAGTTATTTAATACACAGGTGAATTTCAGTACTAAAAGGGCTAATATTCGGGATTAAATTCAACCCTACAATAGAGGACTTAATTTTGAAAACTCAATTATAAACAAGGCTAAGATTGTTTTACAAACTATTTAAGTAATAACACAACAAATCCACAAAATATTTTATATAAATAATATTCCGTTTAAAATATTTATATTTGTACTACCAACATGCCCAGATAATATTTTAGAAACATTTTATCCTGAAATTGAATCTGACTGTATGGGACACTGACAGGTAAGTTACAACTTACCAATGAACGTGTTAAATATCTGATGCATATTTACTATAGACCTTTCAGAAGTTTCAAACTGAACAATGTGTAACCTAACTGCAATCAACAATGTCGCTAACGTTTAGAACAGCCAGAGTTATTATGTTGCGCATTATATATTTCATGTTATACATACTCCGTGCAGCTGTCTTTCACACACTAGTTTCGTGGAATAGATGGAAATAAAATTTACGTGTTGCGCATTTTTATTGCCTGTGCAAAAAATTATAAATACGCTCTAGTTTTCAGCATATGTTTGTATCTTAATTTAAAATCTCCGGGCTCAAATCTAGCTTAAATCCCATATAACTGGAATACATATGAATTAGCGTCAGGCTAATTTCAAGGATGCATATTATTTCGTGTTTCCTTACATAATTTATCTCTCTACTTCGCGGAACTTAAATACTCTATGTTTTAAAGCAAGACTTTCAAACACAGGGCCAAAAAATGCATGTCGTTGCAGAAATTATTTCATGTATTTTTATTCATTTTGGTCCTGGGAAAATATATAATGGTCGCCTTTTTTGTTCACATTACATACTTTGGTTTACAGGAGTCCATAAGAGATTCTTTGTCCAATCAACTGCTCACCATGAACCAAATTCTTTAAAATAACTCAATATAGATCCATACGGACGCACGAAGTACATCAGAATCATTTTCACTCTAATGTTATATTTAACAAAAACGTAAGGAGCAATTGAGCTAATCGGGAAGAATGAGATGGGCGGGGCATTTAGCGCGTATGGGGAAGAGGAGAGGTGCATACAGGGTTTTGGTGACGAAACCTGAGACCACTTGGAAGACCCAGGCCTAGATGGGAGGATAATATTAAGATAGATCATCAGGAAGTGAGATGGGGGGGACGTGGACTTGTGTTATATCCCAGGGAGCTGGACGCAGGATCTTGTTGAAGACCGAGCGGAGTATGATAGATGGATCCGTTAGGAGAGTTAAGAAGTAATTTTCAAGTGCACTTGTAGTGGTTAGCACAGTAGATATATTGTGAAAAGTTACAGCAGATGGCTTCTGAATTGTATCAGATGAAAGCTGACCGGTGTCCCCATTGTGGTACAATTACAGTACTTTACATAGGGGGTAGAGAGTTGTCGTGTGAAAAATATACAGCAGTCTTGCGTGTGGCTTTGTGAAGCTATTGGTCGAAAACCTAATTATTATCTGAGTCTTACATTTGGACCCATGCGTCATATTGACGTCATAGCTTCACACTTGTTGTTTAGCCCTTTGACACAGACAAAGTATCAAATATAACTCATCCGAAATTGGAGGCTAATCTTCTTATAAGTCGGAGGGCTTGTCAGCTCACGTAATCTTCCTCTATGATGTAAGACTTTGTACTGACGATAATTTGAAAATATTCCGGATGTGATGAAACTTTAGTTCATATGTCAGTTATTGGTCATATATGACACGGGATTGATCTGGCTCAAGATAGTGGGCGGGCACTTATAATCGCTGGAATGAACCTTCGGGTTCCATAAAATGCGGGGAATATCTTGACCAGCTGAGAATCTGTTAACTTCTCAAGAAGGACTCTACTCCGTATAGTTAGTTAAGGGGCAATCCTTCACGTATTTATAGTATGAGTTATCTAGAATTTGTATTAAATTTATAGTAACATTTTAATGTGAAAATTTATGCTAAGGCCAATTAGATATGAAGACAAAAGATTGTGGCACAGCAAAGTACAAGAAATGAAGCTAAAAAGTAACAATTTCAGAAAGAATACTAGATGTTTAAAGCATACACAAAATAATCCTTCCTTTCTTGTTGCAGGTGCATGCACATTTATGAGGGCTAAAGAGGTACTTAGTATTCAGGAACAGGAAGAATCAGTTGTTTACGTACTTGGTTGGAGAGGCCATGCGAAATTTCTTATATGCTGACAGACACAAAATCAGAGATATTCCTAATAGAGCATAATTAGTATACGAATAAGCTGAATCCTTTAAAGTATGTCATTCGTCTGGTGCACCTCACAGAAGACAGAATGTTTCTCTTAACAAAGTTCAAGTATATGCTTGGCACCAATTGTGGTATTCCAAGGAAAACATTTGTGCAGGCTGTGTGGCAAAATGCACAGCTCTTTAATTTTAAAAAAGGTGGTACATACAGGGACCATTTTCTTACAATCATTTTCTTACAAAGTTTTGATGAAACTTCAGAATTCGAAACCTAATATGTTTTAGAAAAGTAGAGGAATAAGTACATCTTTGAAGGCAGAAAAGCTTGCTTTTCACAACACCATGGAAGCGAACAGAACTTCCTCACGTCCGCCCGTATAAAGAAAGAGTAAGTAGCCCAAACTGTACAAAGTATAAATGTGTGATGATAGTTTAGTGTAACTGAAAAGGATTTGGAAGTGTTCTCTCCCGGCATTTGTCTGGAAGGATGAGAAAACTAAAGTAAACCCGAGCTAGTATGCCGGCAGAGATTCAAATTTGACACCTCCCAAATTCAAATTTAAATCATAACCCCCACACCAATGTGACCCGTCCACTTGATTACCGCCCGCGATTCCTGGTCACATTTTCCAAATTAGCAGTTTTATCTTTACCACCATATATGTGAATCTGACATGTCTCAAACAATGTTATTAACTGCCGAAACTTTGGCCATGTCTGGGCCAACTGACCTCCTACGATGCGGGGACCTGCATAAGAATGCCTCGAGACGACGAATGACAAGTCAATGACCAGCTGTAGGAACTGAATGCACATAGACGGGAGGGAACCTTATCTATCCAACCACAGAGGGCTGCTGTCGCTCAAAGGAAGAAATGAAGTGGAGAAAACTTCAAAAAAGAGCGGAAACTGTACAAACCGGGGGATCATGCATCTAGAAATGGGCAAACCTCTGGTAGATCCTTAGCACCGGCGTTAAGAAAAGGCAACTGTTGAGAGCAACAGCAGCTTCGAGTCCGGCAAACACAGCACCCGAAGCCGGACATGATAACGATCCAGTCTGAAAAGCAGCAACAGCATTCCAGTTAAGGTTGGTCAGTAAATCCAGGGTCGCTGTGTAGGAAGCGATTCTTTTAATGAAAAGCTTGGTCTTGTCAGTAGCCCAGCAAATTATGACACGGCTAAATAGTGCTATGTCTTGAGAAGAGACACAAAGGTGTTCATTACATAAACAGTCTTGAGTTTCATAAAATAAATCTTCGTAGGCGTCTCTGATTCTCGGCATTTAATACAAATACCTCTGGGAGCAGCTCTATGAACACACTAAGCAGCCGCAAGAATTAGAAAACGATGTGTCTCCGTTGTCACCAACATAATTGAAACCTTACAGGAGGTCCTTTATTCCAAACTATTAGCTTTATCACACGCAAGGCTTCCCGCTTATGAAAGGTGGAAACGACCATGTAGTCACAGAAGCCATGCCCCACAAGTACGTAGACCTACCTCACCTCCTTTCACCAGAAGTTACAGGTGTCCGACTAGCAGCTGTAAATTCTCCACGTCGAGCATGACGTAATATAGACACCATTGCGCCCTGAAACTTGAGCTGTAAATGAATACTGACAGATAATCTGAATTCGATGTACCTACTGTGTGAAAGTGCAGTTCCTAACACACCACGTGAGAAGCTGGTACATCTGTTTGATAAAAATTGTAACGATACTTCAGCGCTAACATGTCCCACTCACAACTCGCTCTCGAGTAGAGGGTAGAAAAAGGTAAATCAGTCCCATTACAAGCCTGGAGTGGCCCAGAGGGTCCCAGGAAGTTAAGGTTCCCAGATTTCGTGGCAACGGCACAGGATGGTGGTAGGTTGTCAGCCTTACGTACCGGCCGCCTTTAACCCAGGAAATGCTCCTGGTACTCATTTCTGTTAGAGGCTGAGTCGACCCCAGGGCCATAGTGTGATCGGAAGGATTTTGTGTCAATGAAAAATCCACTGACACTAGCTGGGATCGAGCCAGCGACCTTCCGATTTGTAGCACAGCACCTTAGCCACTGTGCTACCGCGGTCCCCCTCGAGGAGAGGGTACGTGTTCGAAATTCTGTTTAATCACAAATATACGATTGTCAGATGTCGCAGTCTATGACAGCCTCGATCAGATCAACTAGCCATCATTTTTCACACACTGGATCGTGTTCCAGTTGGACATTATTCGAACTGTACAGCAAAATTCACAGACTGCGAACGGTTTCAATGTTTTTCCTCCGAATTAATTTAAATATAGACCAAATCAATTCGGAGGAAGAAGCCGCTAAAACGTTCCGTTCTACGGCCTCGAAATAACTGCTACGGAGAGTGGAAATCACTTTCGTACAGAAATAACGATCTTCCTGGTGCAGATCAATTAAATTAGAATGAACTGGTGTTGTAAAAATCATGGTAAAAAACCGGAGACCCCCCAATGCAAAATAGCAATTACATAGGTCACAAAACCGATCTGAGACATGTCTTGAAGAAAAGCATTTTAGCGGTGGGAAACAAAGCTAGGAAATTGGGAGGTCACATCAAAAGTAACTGGCCTACTGCAAAATCCCTTATTAACCAAGGGCACCAGCAGGAGTCCGAAGCACTTGTTTAAGGCCTCAAAGTTCTTATTTTAAGCAAAACGAGTGCAATATTTTGTTGTTGGGATAAGCAGTTCACACGTCGTAACGACTCTAACGAAGGTCACAAAAGATCGGGCAGAGTCTAGTGTCCAAAGCCCTGTCTGAAATTTACAGAAAAATGTGCCTACCACAGTGAAACCTCTTGGCATGGTCAAAAGGAATATCAATAAAACTTTGAAGGGCCTGTGGAGCCGATGGAATTCAAAACAAAGGAGACCGTTCTTATATGTGACAAATTTATTCTATCACTGTATTCAGCTGTGGCACGGGAGGGAATCGAAAACAATCGCAATGCCCAAACCAGTCATGGGCCTCAAGGTTCCTCAATATTTACGTTTTATTAGCTTCTTATTCACTAGGGCCACGCTATTGGACATATATTATTCTAAGAATTTTTCAAACGCACTGTGGCAAAAGTAAAAGTGCAACCTGTGAGCGAGTTTGGTTTTCCTGTACGTCACAGCATGAAAATTACGGATCTTTGCTACTAAATTTCAACAAAACTATCTATATGGGTGTTGTATTCTCGGATACTAGAGAAGCGTCTGACGCTACTTGGCACTCTGGCGTTTTGTAAAGTTGTCAAAATTAAAATTTTGATTAGTATAAGTAGGCTTATTAATTCTTTTCCCTTCAGCTGAAAATTCAAACTTTCCGTCAAAAGCGAAATACACATGTCGACAATCCTATGCAATTTTAGCAACTGGGAGTGTTATTATATAGCACACTTTAAAAAGTACGTTACCAAATTTGATTCCCTGTAAAAGTACATTTCTTCTTATCAGCCAATTTTTGTCATTGTCCAGTTCATTAATTTTACAATGCTGACCTCAGTTACCCTTATTCAATGGCTACAGTTTAAGTTCACTCGAAGGGCGAGATAATTCAACGAACGTATCTATTGTTTCAAAAATTTCCCTTCGTATTGAATTACTGCACAACAAGGTACTGAAAGTTTTGTCTTCTCTTTGTCGTGTGGAAAATGGGCAGAAGAATTCTCATCTTGTGAACTCATACGAAATAACTCGTCTCTGTCGCTGGACCACAGTGACAGATTAGGCTAACCAGATTACGACCTTTCTCCCCCTCATCCAATCCAGCTGAAGACATAAACAAACCCGTTTTTCCAAACGTTGCTACAATAAACTATGACACTGGTCAACGTACAAAACACTAGTGGAGCTTTATATTTATAGCACATAAGGATTTAAACCAACCAAATACACTTTTGTGTAATAAAAGCCAACTTTATGCACTATTTATCCTCAGTTTAATTCTTCAATGAAACTCTATATGTTTCGGGCATATTTGTAGCACATCATCAGGAGGAATACTGTATATATATATATACAGCAATTGGTACGTGTTGTGCTTTTCAGTTGACTGTCTGTTGGCCGACCAATAGACAGTCAACTAATTTATGTAGTGCCCAAGCCGAGCGGTAACTTGGGCGAGCTTACTTCGACCGTTGTTAGGCCCATCCTAGAATTCCCAAGGGAACAGGGAATGAATGGTAGCTGTAGCCGTAAGTTGGAGGCTTCGTGACTATCTAGGTATTCGGGGCGGTGCGGGCTATATTTCGGTCAGTGACAATTTTTGTAACTAGTTTCACAAATTCTATTATCTAATCATATATACAGAAATTATATACAAGTAAATTACATCAGATCAAATAGTGTTCACCAATCCTCTAGTTACGCTTAATTTCTGCTTCAAGTTGATTAATTGTCACGCCACTATTTAATCCCAAATGGTAATCGCAAAATTTAGAAAAATACTTTGTTCCCGAAATAAATTGAGGATAAATATTGCACCAAGTTGGTTTTTATTACACAGATGTATGGAGATGCACGGTCAATAAAACATAAAAAATACACTCTGTAGTGACAAACCTTTAATTGTGCATAATTTATCTCCATCTTAATGCTGTACACGCCGCGTTTTACCTTCCCATTTTCCGTCTTCATCAAACCAACGTTCAATGCACCACTTCCAAGAAACCAAGTTACACTCTTCAACTTATACTCCGACGTGTGTCAGAAGATTTGACAGTTTAAGTTTGCTTCCTGAAGATGGCGCCGAAGCGCACCGAAATACGTCGGGGTATTATTTAAGCAGTGTAACTCTGTGTGTGAGAAGTGGTGCAATGAGCGTTTGTTTAATGAACACAGATATTTACTACATGTTTCGGCCTCTTGCGCCATTATCAAGGAGCTTGACGTAATTACAAACAGAAGTATAAAAAGAATACTCCATACTTTAACAAACCAATTATACATATACAAATACAAAAATGGCCAAGAATTGATTAAAATATATTTGTCTATCTCGTTCAGAAATAAATTCAATCAACCATTTAATTAACAGTTCCATTATGAAATGGTTGCTTTGTATATGATGATTATGCAGTTTCACACTTGGTACTTGGCCATATCAGGCTTCTATAAATGAAACGCATATGCAGTCTTAATTAAAAATGTTGCCTCCAAACATCTAAATAAAACGAATAATGGTTAAATGTGCACCTACCAATTTTCGTCGCATGGGGCGAAGAACAATGTTATTATCAGAAATAAGTGGGTTCTGTAAGTGGGTTCTGTCCTTGAGCATATAAGTTCCGGAATAGAAGGCCCTCTTATCTCAAAAAAGACTATTCTCTTAGCGCATTGCAACAACTTAAATAGTGAAAGACATAATTTAACGTTAAAAGTAATCGGAAATACCAGGTAACAGATAAAATTTAAAAAACTTAACATGAAATCATTCATGAAATCAATTCTATGGCAAGGTCTGCTGTGGGGTTCAGTTTCCGACTTGCTTTCGGGAGCAACCAGTTTCGATTATTAGCCGATTGGACTTACTACTGATGGTTCACGTACTTTACTTCAGTTACTCCAGGGAATGCCGGAACTGGCCTCCACCTCTCGTTCCCTAAGCTTCACGGAAACCAGTAAACCTACGCCACCTAACCTATGTTACATCCGAAAGTTACAGTAAAGATGAAGACTGAAGCACGTGTCCCCACGTGCATAACCTTCAAAGATGCCAGTCCGAAGGCGTTTCACTTATGTTTACCACAAGCGCTCCTAATATACCCAAATGAACTTAAGGTAAGACAAATGAAGTTATGGAAAGAAACGTGTATATCTGTTTAATGGGGTAAGCTGCAGAGAGAAAAAGGACTCAGTGCTGCTTAACATTGCCCATATCATGTTCTTATCCATTTAATGTTTATTTACTGATGTTAATATCTCAAATTATACAACGCGACTGTCAGTATGACTATGTAAATAGTGAACTGGAAAGGATGTGGGAGTAAGCCTTCCCAGCCTAATTCGACAAAATTCCGACCCACACTGACACTATTCACAAATACTGTATTCCGAATATATGCAAACCTGTAACACACAATCGTAAAGAAACATTCAGGACAGCTTTGAGACAAGTTTTCACGGTGCTTTAAAAGAGACTGTCATGTGCAAAACATACTTTACATCAATCGTCCCCAAGCCTTTTGAAGACAGGAGCAGTGAAAGTGCAGTGTGTACCCAATATGTCGCACGTTAATGCAGTGCGCAGATTACAAACATGATTGACACTATGACATTTAAGGCACTCATTTTCAAAAGCAAGATGACTGAATATTCAACTGATTTGGAGTATGATGCCGTGCATTCTGTCAAAGACTGACGGGTGTTTCTGCACTCCATTTGGGCTACCAAGAAGAAGGAGGTAGTAAGGTAATCTGAAGCGTGGGTAGTTATTTACAAATCGATACGGTATCATATCCCTGAAAACTTGAATTTTCTTCAAGAGCCCTCTGAGAAAATCAAATCTCGCAAAACGATGCCCGTCTGATATTATTCAGTACAGGTTGTTTTGTTATTATTCAGTACAGGTTTTATCTACAAATCTCTCATACTACTTCGTCTGAAATGCTACTTCCAGTACAAAATAATTTCTCTTGTGTGGCTCCGAGAACTATGGGGCGTCAAATGCGGACCGACGGCTATCAGAACTGACTACTGCGGTAATACCGCTGAGCAAATATAGTAGTGCTCTACACGATCCATTGAGTCGGTAAAAGGCATTCAGAAGGGTCACTGCATATAAAAGAGTAATTTCTACAGCTGTGGTAATACATATTACAACATAAGACCTATCATATTAGCATAAACTGCGAGCATTACCTTATACGTCGTAGAATGTTGAGACAGTAATTCGTCTGTTAGACGTATTTGTCAAAGCACAGCAGTTAAGATGACACCCTACCTGAGTCTCGACAGTAGAGCAGGAGAAGGAGAATGATTGATGACATCTTCCTGGCAGAAGTGCCTTCCGTTACTTCACCAGCAGCCACCATCGTCTTTCGTCCAAGGGTTAATATCGCAGGTTCAGGTTAATGTAAAACTTCCAGCGAAAATATAAACTCACAGGTTAATCAAGTCTTCACTTGTCATTACGTATTACGCACGGTCACTCACTAATTTCACACACAAATATGGTAACCCCATTAGTAAAATGCCGAATATCTTAGATCACTTGCATTCTGAGAACTCCTCACATGCCTTTTTCACTTTAATAACATTAAGCAACATAACATGTACAGCTATACGTAAGAAGAGGAAAATGTCAGAATTTTTAATAAAATTCTACGACCGTAGATAAAGGAGTGAGTACTAGTCAGAAGCGGATTTGCCCCAAGACCGAACACATATCACTGTGCAACAACACTACACTGTGGGGCCCCAGCGTTTCCTCTTTGCCCGGGTCTCGAGTCACGACCAGCAAGGAAAAGGAAGCCGATTTTCCGCTAGTCATGTCGGTCGCATTATTCTGCGTTCAGTCTTATTTTACATCCAACAGTCAAATGTAACACACAAGAGAGTGTCTTTCAAGAAATAAGATACGTTACTGTAATTCCGAAATATGTATGCTGCATTTCACATGAACACTAAATTAAGATATTAGATTAATATGTCAGAGTAGATTGTGTGTTTACATGTTTGTATTAGACACATCTTTAACGTTTTCAAGTACCAACGACCGACAGAAGACACCAGCACTCACATTGTATCTACAAAATTACACATAAAAGTTTCGAGATATCTTACATCACCACACGATTTATGTGTAGGTTTCTTAATAACGGAACTCCTTATGTAAAGAGAACCTTTCTTGTGAGAAAAGTCTAAATCTACTGTTGTTGGGTTATAATTACTGTGTAATATAGAACTGTGTTACACTTCACTAAACGACAAACAACAATAACGAAAAAGTTGTTACGAATCCGTCAGTGTCACACAGCCACCGCTAATTCCGCATTCAGCAACTAGTATACACCAATAATACGTACTTCGTTCACCTGAAGCATGATGAACAAACATGCATATAAACACCAGAGGAGTTTGTTATTGTAGGTTATGTTACTGCAGCTTGCAGCGCGCGGAGTCTCAGCAACGAATAGTACCGTGTCGGTGGGCTAGGTGGCAGGCTAGCGAGGTTGACGTGGCACTGGGACACTCCACAGCGTACACAACGATGGGCGGTTCGTCTCCAACTGGTAGTCTCCACACCGACCTCCTGCTTGCTTTCGCGTCGCGTTGCGTCGTGCCAACCCTCGCAGCTGAGCTCGAGATATCGACCCAAACCAAACGTTCAGTTTCTACTCACGCAGTGATGTCCCAGCAGTTTGCAGCGCGGTCTCTATTCGTTTGTACGAGGGAAACAAGTCTGATTCAAACTTAGTGCGATGGGGCTGTCCTACTTTTACTTTTATTATTTTATTGGAAAACTTTCTTCCTGTAGGTCGTTGTAAGGCAAGCGAAGAAATCACACACTCTCGTACTCATTCTCCATACGATGTCTCTCCATTCTCAGTAGATAACGTTTTTCTGGCCAAGAAAATAGTAGATCCTATCTGATAACCAAGTCACGCTCGTACGTTGAGACTTAGGATTGTTAGTTGGTGCAGGCGTGAGGAATATCTTCATAATTTGGCAACAGTTCCGATACTGTTATAAGGGACTTTATCTCGCTTGAGCCAATAAAAATATTATTATAATTCAAGCAAGGGAAATGAAACTTTGAAAAGTTTCAAGCACTTTCCAGATTTTAATACAGGTCTATTACAAGGACAAAAGCAGCAGTAAATACTTATTGATTATTTTTATCGTTACACCGTGCATTCTGTAGTTTATTTAATAGCACACACCAACACACACACACACACACACACACACACACACACACACATATATATATATATATATATATATATATATAAAAC
>Ga0123352_10004960_pt1 | contig 19842 bp, 8 predicted proteins | sample TergutLab28metaG_FD_89700 | JGI IMG/M metagenome (GOLD analysis project Ga0123352, IMG submission 89700) | Labiotermes labralis P1 segment gut microbial communities from Petit-Saut dam, French Guiana - Lab288 P1 | ecosystem: Host-associated > Arthropoda: Insects > Digestive system > Gut ...
ATCGAAACATGTAGGAGCGTTTTATATGTTTTAATGTAAATTTTAGACTTCTTAAATAATATATATATATATATATATATATATATATGTGTGTGTGTGTGTGTGTGTGTGTTTGTGTGCATGTGTTGGTGTGTGTAATTAAATATTCTACAGAATGAACGATGAAACGATAAAAATATACCACATATAACGATTTATAGTTTTCTTAAATTTTGTGCGATCGTGGCAAATGTTTCAAGAATTACAAAACACGTACGTGACAAACAAAAGAAATGCACTCTGATAAACGAAGTTTGCCGCTGTTCATCGACATGTTTCGGTCGCCTAAGCACTCCCTGTGGTCTTAAAACGTCAAAATATGTCAACACATTTTGACATTTTATGACCACAAAGAGCGCTTAAGATATTAACTGTAACATCGGGGGGTTTTAGTTATTCATTTTGTGTGCTTTATGTATATTGATTGTATTCTTGTGTGACATCCTGATGATGGTCGCAGAAGCTATCGAAATATGTCGGTGAGTAGTGGTACGTGATAGAACATATCTTATTGGTGTGTGTTGGTTGGTTTCTTATGTAGGTGTAAATATTTTAGAGTGTCCGGGTATGGAGTATAAAAAGTTCAAACATTTTGTTTTTAAGTATGCAGTACATTATCGGTGGTGTTACTAGCTTTTCAAAATAAATGTGTATTTATTTGCAGTGAACAAACAGCGGCCCGAAAATTTAAAATTCTAAGAAACCCGTTTGAATCACGTGAGAAGGTCTAGTTTAATATAATGTTCGCGCTTGTTTCCTGATGGATACAAAATATTTTAGACTTCACGTTTCATTAAAGATTAACAAATAGGCTTATTTTAAAGCGGCTTTAGATGGCGTTTTTGGAGTTAGGAAGAATGATATCCAAATGGACTACAATCGCTGGTTTGTAGTAATTTTCGCATCTCTTTTTAAGTTCGGAATTAATTAAACGTGGACAAGCAGTAACAACTTTTGAATGGGAAAATAAGCCTGATTAGCAATTTCAAGCAGCATTCAAACAGATTTTGTGCTTGTTAAAAAACGACGTTTGTAAATGTAACATTGTAAGATTATTATTAAAGAATATTTTTCCACTCAATCCTAAAAGTCAGTTGTTGACAGCAATCTTTACTTCAATCTAATTCAATTAGTTATGACTTTGCTGTTGAAACGACGTCGTTGATTTTCACGAATTACTTGAGAGTTCTTCGAGAAGTACACGAGAGTGTAAAGTTGAATTACATCTCAGTTGGTAGCACTGACTACTCCGTCGAACAACATCGTAATCGACTTGCAATCGCAGATTGCAGTGGACAGTAATCAGCCATTAATCATAGTCAAATTGAAGGTGAGGGCTGGCGAATTGTGTGCAGTGGATTGCAGATAACATTACAACGGTGCAGCAGCCTCGAACTTGTGAGAACTAATCGCCGACTTACAAATAAATTAAATAATCCTCTGCTTACTATTCTTCCATTTTTATGAGTGATTGGGTAATTGACTGCCATACTGAAGAAGTAACTCCGTGTTTGACTAAATGCCTCGTTAGGAGATAAATAACCGAAAGTTTAAGTTTGTACAAAACTAAGAATTTGACGGGAAAATTTTGTCTGATGCGGGAAGTAGATTAGTACAGTCAGTTTTGCTATTGCGCGTGTTTCGTTAACGTGAATATGCTATAACGCAATCGATGAATAGGTGAACGCTGTTTGTATAACGCGAACTTCCACATGCGCGTGTTGGCTATTACGCGATTTCAGAGACCGGTGTGAAGATATGACGCCCTGTTTCTTCCGCGAAGCATATTGCTTTTATTACGTGATTGTATATAAAGCAAGGTCTCACAAGAAGGTAACTACTGCGCTGTAGCAGAAATGACTAATTGTAGTTGACCAGAGGACTGAAATGTAAAAAAACCAACAGGTTGAGTTATGTGACTAAATGAGTAAATAGATAAAGAAGTAAGAATACAATAGACAGGCGACAGGCAATGCATGTATAACGCAACATTGAGACCCTATCGTGCAATCATTGTTGCAGTGGAAAAGCAATGACTATTGCACATCCTGAATGTGTATTTGTAGCCGTAGGTATCCAGCATGCAATGCTCATGCGCCACATTGTCATTTGTGACCTGCCCCGCTCTACAGTATTTTATCCACATTATCTTGTAAACGTCACATTTTTCGGAAAAAAAGTTTCTGAACACAAAATGTGCGTTTTGATTTTCTCTACAATTTTTGTGTGAAACATTTTTCATTTCAAGAAGAAATGAATGAGATATGATAAAAAATGAATATTGGTCTTCATGTTAATAAAAATCCAACCAGATGCAACAGTATGCAGATATTTATTTACTGCAAAGTCACTCTACATGTTTCGGGTGTCACAGCACCCATGTTGCACGGAACCACGAACTTAAAATTCGTTGGTCTTCATATAAAGTACCCTTTATACTTGTCCGATTTTAATAACTTGAAGTTTTTCAACAGATTTTGAAAAAATCCTCAAACATCAAATTTCATGAAAACCCGTCCAGTGGAAGCCGAATTGTTCCATGCGGACGGAAGGACGGACGGACAGATGGACAGACATGACGAAGATAATAGTCGCTTTTAGCAATTTTGCGAAGGCGCCTAAAATACGTACGTGACTCACAAGTTTAATACGTAACTGAACAGAAGGATGGTTGACTGAGGAAGTAATTGACTTGTTAAGCGTCTAAGTGTTCGAGTAACCAATCAATTAAATTAGAAACTAACTGGTTTGATCATATCTTCCATAGAAACTGCCTTCTAAAACACGTTATTGCAGTAAAGATGGAAGGAAAAATATAAGTGACCGGAAGACAATGAGTAAGACGTCAGCAGCTACTGCATGACCTTAAGGAAAGGAGAGAATAGTGGAATTTTCAAGAGGAAGCACTAGATCACACTGGATGAAGAATTCGCTTTGGAAGAGGCCTTGGACCTGTCAGAAGACAGAATATGGAATGAGCGAATATACCAGCTTGTTGGCGTGCCGATTAGCCAGTAAACCAAGTATCTAATACGCTAAAGCTAAACTAAATTTACCAATTACGTCAACAACAATATCTCATATATATATATTCTGCCTTGTAAGGGATTCGTTCCACGATTTTGGTGAAAGATATAGTGTGAATTTTGAAATTTTTTTTCGAAGAGATTTTTTCCGTCAAATGTGCCAAGTACTGTAATTCAGTACGGTCTGTGGTCTCGGTGCCATTTACTGCGTGTGATCATTTTTGTCAGGTGAGATAAACCACGCTGTAAATGACTGCGCTCAGAACCTATGTACGTATTTGGGGCATTCAGATCAGTCCTACAAAATGCCTCAACATTCCTAGTAGGAATTCCGGAGCAGTACACACCGCACTGTTTAATCCGTTGTTACTGATAACGAATTTCCAGATTCTTCTTGAGTGAATTAATTATTACAGTAAACTTTAAAGACAGGTCTACAGCTTTTCATCATTTCGTTTGTACTGGGAATCTTATTACTTACATTCCCTGCACTCCAACGCCTCACACGGAAGCTTACCTCATACGTTTCCATTGCTTAAACGACAAGTATTTCTTAAATTTTTTATACTATAACTGATAGATTTGTTTCCACTTCCTCATTTTTATTTAATTCTGTGTAGCGGAGGCAGTCTTGTGATAATGATCGTTTATCAATATTCAATATATCGTCTTTTACACACTGTTCGACCTATCGACACATGCTGCATGCCCTACGGCTCTTACATCTTTTACTTTATATACCTAATAATAACTGTTGCTGAGTACAAATTATGAAGCTTCTCATTATGTAAGTCCATTCCTCTGTTCATTCATAAGATTGTTTAGAAACAAAATGTAGCTCTGTATATGTTAGTGCTCATGCTTCATCGTGGGACACATAAAAATGAATAATGCTTAGTGAATGGTATTGAGCAGCTCTCATTATATGACTTCCATGAAATGCCGTCTCATTAAGTAAACAATTCACGTATCAAAAGAAAGAATCGAAAGTTGAATACATTGTAAGGAAATATGAGTCCTCTATATATTGTACGTAATATCCCAAACTTTACTCTCTTTTTCCGCTTCATCTCTGTCCAGCTTTCGTACTTCCTTTTGACATTCTTTACATTTAAATCGTTTATCAATATGTGTAAACAAAGACTGCTGAAGAAACCAAAGCAGCCATAAAAAGAAGCACACTTTTAAGCAGACGTGCTGTTTCAAAGAAACACCATAAATAGAAGCGTAATGATTTATATAAATGGAAACATTCGAGATTTATTACATTTTTATGCTTTGATAAGGCTAAACAGTCAGTAAGTTACATCACCAAAGTTTCCTGATTATAGGCCTAACTGTTTTGCAATCGCTTTGGGCCTGCTTATTAGTGCGATGCGCAGTGGAAAACAAAGCTGACGTATGTCGCTTTTGTTTCGGTAGCTTCTACCTGTAAAATGGCGTTTTTAGACTTATCTCCTCTTTTAATTTCACACCATCAAATTTATTTGGTTCGTGTAGTGAGTTTGTACGGTGTCGACATCTCATGTTTTATAAGAACGAGTGCATCTGGTGCTGTATAAATACATATGCCAACAGTCGCGTCCATAGCTTTATTCCCATCTTCCATTAACATGTGACAGACGCCAGCTCATAGAGTTGTAGAATATACTATATTGCAAAATTAGCTGAATTGCACTTTTCGTGATTTTATGAGAAATTATTTGGTGCAACTTTGACTGTAATGTGGCTGACCGGTTGTACCATGATCGGATCCAGCGTTTCACCTCTAATAGGTCAGCCTTCCCTTTCGACTCGTTCCTCCGTTAATTTATCTACCTGTGTATTGACATAGTCTTTGTCTTAAACATTCAATATAATATAATTTTACATGCTTAAGGTTATATTTATTATATATTGTTTTCTCTGCTGGTTTGTTTGTTCGTGTGTGCTTACCAGGAACTTCATCTCGTATTGTGTATTGTGGATTGCTAAGTAGTCCGTTACTGGAAGGTGCTTCATATATTTGTTGATGAACCTGCCGTTTTCATTTCCTGGAAAAAAAGACCACTAGAATAATACACGACGTCAGAACTTAGAATGCTTGGGGCCCTTTCAATATTGTAATTGACTATCTCCGTCCACCAAATGACCGTCTTTTGTGGCCGAAGGACATTTCATTTTCTCTGCATCGGACTACATTTGCAGTATGTGTATTCTGATTATTCTAAATACATGCTTTTGTTTTTATAAAATTTATGCAAAATTACTGATGGTATTTATTTTACCTTTTTCGGCTATTCTCTTTTTGTCTGTTGGGTCGTTTTACAGAAAATTGTTTTCTCTTAAAACACGAGTCTTCTGTTCGCAACAGATACAGATGGTAGCGTTTTGTAGGGAGAAGGGGTCACGAAAACCAACACAGGGTGACTTTCAAGTTTGGAAGCTGTTTGCTGTGCTAACAAGTCCTTCTCCGCCAACCGGAATGAAGGTTAGGAATTGTTACATAATAAGGTTAAATTCTTAGTAACACTTCGCTTCAAATAACTCGAGAGAAGAGACCACATGTAAAAGAGTCGATAATGTGAAGATCTTTCAAATCTCTTTTGCAAGAGTAGCTTGTGATTGTATGAAGCATATTAAACGTGTCCTGGACATGACTCTAGGAGGGTTTTTTTTGTGAACACGGTGATGAATCTTCGGACTCCATTAAGGGAAGAAATTTCTTTACAGACACGAGTAAATGTCAACTGCTCAAGAATAAATCCTTGAACGAATTAATCACACAGCGGGTCAGATGAAGGGCGAGCTGGTATTCAAACCATGCATTCAGTTGCGCAGGCAGGCGGGCAGGAGGATAACACTATGTAGTAAGGTAAAATGAATGTCACAACAAATGGGTAACGAGGGTAATGAATTGGGAACTAAGCATGTCAGTCACACAGTGTTCCTAGAAATTCTACCTATCGATAATTGATTGGAATATTTTATCTGAAAAATTGAAGAGTGTCGTGCTTGTGGTCCCACAGTTGCTGCAGGTGTCTTATTGTTAGGAAACTTAAGGAATTAGCTGTATTCCGGTTTGTATTGATTGTCTTGTCTGACGGAGCCACTGAAATTCAGACAATTATTTTTTTAAACTGTCAATAACATAGCGTTACTGTCATTTTGATTGCACGCAACTGTCGCCAGCAGTATCGCCAACATTACCGGTCATCAAGGTACACTTAGTCGCAACAACTGATTGTATTCCATACCTGCTGTTTATGTATATTACCTTCACTAGACATAACACCTTGCATCGTACCAGTCATCAGCAGGTTGACCTCTAATCTCTAAAATGGTAACACTGCACCTCGTCACATTGCAGGATTTACCCGTTGTTACTTGAAGAGAACATTTCGAAGTTGTCCCGACTGTAAACCCCCCCCCCACCAAACCAGTTCCCTTCGCACACGTACAACATGCCGAGAAATCTGAGTTAATTGTCGACAACAAAGCCGTGACTAGATTCAGTCACGATCTGCTGCAATAAATGTGACTGCCATTACATAAAACCCATCTGATGATGGTTTTCCTTTGCTTGACAGTGGTATGGCGTGGATTTGTAGCTCCATTTGTTATTAACCTCGGCCCTAGATGGAGGTGAATGGTAAATTTCATGCCCCGGTTGCCTTAAACCCGTTGTAAAGTCGACGGTACCCCTTGATAAGGGAGTTTCGTAGGCATCAGAGCCGGTTTGGAAGCTCTAGAAAAAACTTCTTTTTTGCCGGGAATCGACCCACCATTCTTTGAGTGTCTAGTCCCAGCATATTCATGTAGGTTATATTGCGCGATCCGTGGCCGCATTTGTGAATTGTATGTACACCATAAAATTAAACTGTGGTTTAGACGATTAGGTTTACAACTTATTGTTTTTCGGCGTTCTGCCTGCGAACCAGCCCGCAATAACGAGTGCGGTCCTTCGCCATAAAAAGGTCGGACGCCCATGCTGTTTACGAACTACGCTGTCCCCATAAGACCGTCTAAAAACCCGATTAAATACTCAGTGTTTTTCCACGCCAACTTTCGAAAACAGGCAGTGCCAAAAATAATTTCGTCGCAGTAAATTAACTAGTGTTCATAAATCTAAGCGAAATGTTAATATTTCTGTATGAGTTTATATAGGAATTTTTTAAATCTTTGCCTGCGGAAGAAAATAATATTTATACACTGCATGGGTAACTGCCTAATTTGTGCGCTATGCGTAATATTATTAACATTATCAACCAAGAAGGTTCATGGGCGGGTGATGTGTGTTGTACGGACAGGGCCGCCCAGGGCTGGTTCGGGCCCCCAACAAGGGCGTATCGGCTGAAAATGTTTACACTAAAAAGTAAAGACTGGCTCTCAGGGGCACAGTGACTTGGGCTTCGTGTGAAAGGGTTAATTTTTATAATCGTCAGCTAATGATACTACCGTGAGAGACAAAGAAACGTACGCAACACAGTCCGGCCCCGGCCCCGGCCCCGGCCCCCTTCAGCACCGTCGTGCCCCAGTAATTTGTACTGGCTTCCTCTCCGTCTCATCACCATTGCGTATGGGATAAACGAGAAATTTCCTACGAAAATTTTATCCGGAAAAATGAAGAGAACTTGGGAAATGTGGTAGTGTGTGGAAGAGTACTTTGAAATAATTCGTTAAAATGCTGCAATATGACGGGAATTTTATTCGGATTGATATGAGTGGCGGTGTGTTTTAAATGCGGTTATGAACCTGTCTGTACTTCATGAACACCGTAACGACTATTACGCCATGGACATGGCTACACATTTTGCAGAGAATATTTTAGTGAGTAACTGAGTACGGCAGAGGGGGCGTGGTCATCGTTCACTATGCATCTGTACCTGTGAGCGGATCCTGCATCGAGCAGGACAGTAGGGTTGAATATTCGGTATACTTAAATGGTGCTCAGTTTACCGTAAGGGGTAAAGAGCAAAATTACATCAAAGCACTATAAAGCACATAGTGACTCTGTCGAAGCCGTTTGCTCTGCCTTCCCGTGTGTAATCAAGATCACAGACTTTCTGGCTGACCGCAGAGACGGCGGTTTTGTGTTGGATGAAGCCATTGTCTGTTTCCAACACTGCATGTGTTCTTGACGTGGTAACGCCACTTTTCCATATCGAGTCACGTTCCTCGGTGTGTACGTTCACAAGAAAATCATTATTTCCAACTAATTAACCTCTTACAACCAGCTACCGATAGGTAGCTAACGGTGCCGCTAGCTGGCCAACTAATGAAATTGTTACTTACATCCTACGCTGTATTCGTATAGGATTCGATATTAATTTGTTAATCCAGAAATTCCTTATTATAAGGTAACATAAGGCTTGTCAGTATTACGAGGTGCCTTCTTACATTACAGGTATTTCCTGTGCCTTCAATCGGTTCATACCGTAGTAAGTACAGTAAAAGAGATAAAGAAAGAATTAGTCGCAATTAGAGATCTTTATTATTAATATAAGGAGATTTATTACATATTTTGGCCTAAAATGACCATCTTCATGTTACACGTACATCCAAAATTACTACAAAGAGATACTGGAATATGGGTGTCTTATATGTAAGCGAGATCAAATCTGTACATACGATTACTCGGGTTCTATGGAAGGGTAATTGACTGCTGGACATAGCTTACGCATTTGCTCTACATGTAGTGAAATCGTACTTACATGGCCGCCTTTCTTTGCGTTATAAAGAAGGGTAAGCTTATGCTATCGTCATATCCTTGTGTATCTCCTGAAAAAATTTTGAAAGTCTGGTGCATACTTTCCTGAAAATTGGTTTGGAAGTGATACGGTTAAAATCCATCTCAATTTCGGTTCATTCTAATTTTATACCATTAGTAATATCAATAAGGTGGGGGTGTGAACCTTTGAGGTGTTACCGAACTGACTACAGTTCACTATGGTGTTCAGGCGTCCTATAATGACTGACATTTTTGTGACTGAGGTAAGGTAACGTTTTATAGGATGTAAAGAAATTTTCAGACACGCGAGAAGTGAGTAATGTCGAGCATAAATAACCACTGGAGCAAGGTACGAGAAATTTAATGAGAAGTTACAATATAGTCATATTTATAAGCTCGGAAAGAAACAGTTTTTTGTATGTTGTTACAAACATGAATAGGGTGCGAATTCTTGACATGTCTGATAAAATGGACGTGGTGGCAGTCAGTATTGCATGAAATCATGCACAGAAATACAGCACTAAATTGTGCGGTTACAGTTTTAAGTTCTATTCCTTATGATTTTACACTATTGATTAAATTATTTGAATCAAATAGTGTCGTACATTGTTACCTGTGCTTTCACATTGTTTGATGATATTCAAATTGTTCTGAAACGAAAAACTGACCTTGTGCTGAGAATTAGAAGCTGAGAAAATGAAGCTAACTCTCTTGATGTAGACATATAAATTTTTCTTTCGCCTGAGACTTAACGTGTCCGGTGTTCCGCACGACAATCTTCGTGACAAAAACGATCCTTCCGAAATGGGCGCCAAGAAACTTCACGTTACATTATCGGATTAATTTTCTAAGAAAATTCTAACAACTCTTAGATTCTTGAAGAATAAAAGACCAACTTGATGTCACTTGCTATTTTATTTGACTGCTTATGTACTCAACATTTTTCGGAAATTAATATATCAATCATCATGACTTTGCGACTGTGCTGTTGAATTACCACATCGGTCTTTTGTTCTCGGTTCGTTGTGTGTTGGAAATTTGGTGCGGCTGGGTTTGAGTGGTGTCCGTGTTGCAGGCTGAAGCACAGTGCCCAGCCGCACCAAATTTACAACACACAACGAACCGAGAACAAAACGACCGATATGGTAATTCAACAGCGCAGTCGCAAACTCCTGATGATGGATATATTAATGTCCGAAACATATTGAGTACATAAGAAGTGAAATAAAATAGCAAGTGACATCAAGTTGGTCTTTTATTCTTCAGCTATTACAATGATTGAAGGTCCAATAAACATTAGGTTCTTAGATACTTATTCACGAAACTGCATTAGCCTCTAGATTGATTTGAACTGTTGTAAGTATTATTTCTCAAGGCATGTTTGTGTGACGGAAACCATGTTCATCGGGTGAACACACAAATACTATCCAAAGAAATAGAGATCACGTAGTAGGAACTACCCAGCGGACTGATATCCAAATGAACACGACGGGGAATATATGCACATATATTCTTTTTGCTTCACTAGAATGTGAGCCGTTCCTAGCTCAGGCTGCACAACCAACCTGGTAGAAAAGGGGATGTTTGTTACTGGTATGATTATTTATCTGATTAACTTTGTAACTCGGTACATTATTCTGGATGATGGTAGTTTTAATAAACAGAAGGATAGGAAATGTATTACTGTTAGTGTGATAGGTGTAAAGCAACATACGCAGTAAAAACAAAAACAGGCAATATACGCAAAACTTAACACTGAGGCGCATTCGTACAACCATTGTTACAGTGGAAAAGCAATAAGCATTTTATATTCTGTATGTTTGTAACCTTAGGTATCCAGGGTGCAATTCGCGGGCGCCATGTTGTCGTCTGTGTCCTGTCCGGCACTACAGAATTTTTCTACATTTTCTCATAAATGGCAAGATTTTCGAAAAGAGATATTTGGTATAAAATGTATGTTTTGATTTTCTGTTTTCTTTTTCCTCCATCGTTCTTACAATTTGGCTCAGGCAGCAGCTCTTCTCACTTGCATTCGTAAGTGCCCAGTTGAAGTCTGCCAATGTTTGTACTGAACCGACTGATGCCTTTAACATCTGTTTTAGCCCCTCCACCCAAATGCTGGCGTAATACCTTAAATTAGACCACAACCGGTCATTTCCTTCTCAATTCCAATTCGCTATTCCCTGTTATCTGCACTTCCATAGCCATAGAGTCTGAGTTAGCGTAGTTCAACAAACTACAAATAAATGCGAAATACATTCTTTAGTGTATTCATGGGAATCTAGATTTCAACATGCATGCCTCTGGAGTGTGACGTCTGGTGGCAGAGTAAGCAAGTTTCGGAGGAATCTGCTGCTTTCACCATCACAGTGCCCTGAAGAATAATACTACAGTTTTTTCCGAAACGTCTGTGCCTTTTTACCAGATTACACGCCTTTACACCCCAAGACACAGTAATCATATCCATCAGGGTGAGAAACTTAAATCACCAAGACTGCAGTACATAATGCAGTATTTTTTCCGTGTATTCCTATATGTGACCCTTAAACCAGCTTTGTTTAACTTTAAGGAAGGAGCAGAATAAGTGTGATTGAAAAAGCCTAGCCGAGGAAAATATTCGGAGTTGGGGCAAAATTACGTACCAACAACAGAGAAACTGCACGTTAGTTGGGTTCTGCTTCGAAATTTTGTTGTTAAAGTTACTACGGGAAGAACTTCTGAATATTATAGTGTTCAGCTTCATTTTTACGAAATTGGAGTTTGGTATAATTGTCATATATGACCAGTAACTTACATTATGAACTAAAGTTTAAGTACATCCGGAATATTTTCAAATTATTGTCAGCACCCATTCTTACATCATACAGAAAGTCTACTTGAGCTGACGATCCCTCCGACCTATAAAAGTATTAGCCTCCAATTTCGCATGAGATATATTTGATACGTTGTCTGTTTCAAAGGGCTAAAAAAAACAAGTGTGAAGCTATGACGTCAATATGACACATGGGTCCAAACATAAGACTCAGATAATAATTAGTTTTCCGACCAATAGTTTCGCACGGCCACACCCAAGACTGTTGTATACTTTTCACACACCTCTCTAACCCTATATAAAGTAATGTAACTGTACCACAACGGGACACATCGGTCATCTTTCATTTGATATAATTCAGAAGTCATCCGCTGTAACTTTTCACAGTATATCGACTACAGGTGGACTTGGAAATAATTTCTTAAGTGTCCTAACGGATCCATCTACAAGATTCCACTCGGTCTTCAACAAGATCCAAACTCCAGCTCTCTGGGATACAACATAATTCCTCTTGGTCCATTTACCAGGATGGACTATAATGCATCAAAATAATAACAGCTCTTGTCTGGTATAAATAATGTATTTGAAAGCTTCCCTCTTGTGTCTGATGTCACAGCCCTGCTGTCGAGTATAAATGTTTTATGTGTAGTTAAGAGAAGATGAAAATTGCAGTTGAAAGAGGGCGCGATTACTTCATGTATAATTAAAATTAATATTTGTATATCGCATTTTTTGTTGTTAGTGACATTCCTGCATCTTTTGTGCAGGTGAAATCTATTCCATGAGACGTTTCAGGTAATAAAAGTGTTTATTGCCTGTGCTAGAAGTAACCGTTTAAAATTTCTTTCGCGTCTCATTGCAGTCAAAAAGACATGCGTGAATATCCCGTGTTTGCGGGTTTGAGTTCCATTTTTTTTCTTTTCTGATGTTTTTACTTCTGTGAGGACACACTTGCTTGTTAGGCGTATTGCCGTGTGTCTGCCTGTCATTACAGCTTTTAATTAATCAGTTACCAAGATTTAAAAAAATCTGACCTCAACTTCATGCCAGTAGATGCATTTCCGCTTGTATACTAAATTTCTTAATGGACAGGGACAGTAGTCTCTAATCTGAATATAGTGTGATAACAGACAATGCATTCACAAAACACTATTTCTGATTTCTGAAGTATAGAGAAGATGTAATTGTCTGCCTTTCTAACGGTGAAGGACCCGTGTTTAACCGAGCGGTAATTTGACGGACCTTTAAACGGTTTCTCATATGCAGATCTCTGTACTATGACTCGGTTTATATTTTTGATTTGTGGAATAGTGAAACAAATTATTCCACACTTAAACTTCTGTAACCCTCAGATCTCTTTTTAAACAACTTTGTTATCAAATTTCATTACACTTTTAATCTTGTAAATCCTATCGATATCGTCAGGGGGGAGGGGGGTTGAGCAAAAAACTGATGTGTGCTCGGACAATTTAGTTACATGTTCCTTAAGGTTTCATAAAATAAACAGCGATTGTCTTCGTACACACGTTCTCCGGTTGGTCTTTCTAGTGGAAGCAGGCTGTTTTCCTCAGATGTAGTAACTGTATCTTTATGTGTAATGCAGACTGATTATAATCTTGCTGGGGGAATCGATTTTTTTCCGAGTACTTCTGCTTTCCTCCGTCAGTACCAGGCCACCAATGCTCCATACTCATCTGCATTTTAATACTAATTTTTTTAAAAAAGAAAAGGAGGCAAATCTTGAAAACCCCAGCCAAAGCAGTGCTTTTTCACTTTTCGGGAAGTATTGAAAAGAAAAGTACTTTTTACATTATTTTTTTGGAGTCGCCAACACTGCCTTGATATTGACAGTATCGTTGAGTGGCCAACGAACCGAATAATCGTGACGCATTTTGTGCTTTACTGCATGTAAAGCAAATCACTAAATCAATAGCGGAAACATGTCTTCACTAACACTGATTTAGAGGATATGCGCTGCCCAAGGAATATGAAGTTGTCAGCTATACTTGCGTGATGGTCACGGGGGTTTTGGTGGGCCAGTATTTCTCAAAGCACAAAATGGGGTGCGCATCAATAATGCAAATAGATATGAGAGAGTATAATTCCAAATGGAAACTCTTCTACTCAGAATAATTCATTACTTAACATAACGATGTTAAAAAAAAAATAAAAGAATTCAAACCATCGACAACTTAATCACCTTCCTGTGCTTCATAAGCGTAATCATATAGGAATACCTGCTACAAAACTATTGTGATTTGTTCCTCTGTCTCTATTTATTTGTTCCTTTTTTTCCCCCTTTGTCTCCCTCCCTTACTTTCGTCCTGTATCTCTTTCTTTCCATGTTCCCTTGTATTTTCATTTTATTTGCCACCCCATTTTATCGTTTCTTGTTTCTTTCATTTGTTCTTTTATGTTTGTTTTGTTTTTGGCGCGACAGCCCCCCAGTGGGCCAGGGCCTCCTCATTCACGAGGTCTCTAGATCACACACAGCAGCGCACCACAGTTGGTAGGACTCCTCTGGACGAGTGATCAGCTCGTCGTAGAGACCTCTACCTGACAACACACACAACACTCATAACAGACAAACGTCCATGCCCCCGGTGGGACTGAGCAGGCGAGCGGCCGCAGACCGCCTGAGACCGCGCGGCCACTGGGACCGGCCTTCTCTTCGTTCTACTTGAATAATATTACAGATAATGTATGAATTATTTAGAGTAATGAACATTTGGCGTATTTCAGTTCCTTGATGTTCTACGAGCCTAGGCTTTATGTGCAGAATCTCTTGGCTCCGTGTGACATATTAATAATGAATTACATAAAAATTACTTTAAGTGTTCAGTTGCCCTGCGTTCATTCAGGGAGCTACCTGTGTTTCACACTGCACGACATTTTACGTGTCGCACGCGCTCATTCGAACACATTTTGCTATCGATCCTACCGTGCTTTGTGTACTTATTGTTCGTCAATCTCTGAGGGTTTATGTCGAATAGAGGATATTATGTAGGCCTAACGATACCCACAGATCAAGAAAGAATTGAACTCTTTCAGTATTTCTTAACTGTTACGGTGCTTCGCCCAACGTATCACGCACTGTGAGGTCTGCTCTGATTTCATTTCCCGTTTTAATGTTAATGTTGGAGTCTTGTTTTCCAGGTCTCCAAATTTAGTTAACTGTTTATGCCCTTGAAACAATAGAAATGATTGGCATTTCAGTGGAAATACATTAACTTTTAAGAGAAGAGTATTCCTTCAGCTAAATAGAAACAAACATAAATGTTAGGTTTTTTATTCTAAACATACTGGTGAACATGGTTCTAGGGTGAAGAATTTCTTTCTTGATTTAGTGATAACGTTTAATATTCTCATATTTCACTTAAATATATTATCGTGGGGTTGCCAAGAGGCTGAGAATACCTTTACGTATCGGATCATTCTAAGAGATGGTTAACATTAGTTTGATCCTGTCCTCTGAAAAGTCCTGTGTTATTAACTTATTATGATTATTATTATTATATTTTTGCGTAATAAAATGGATTAAGTGCATAAAGTAAATAATTCCAACTGTAATATTCCGTCATCAGTATCTGATCTATTTTAATACATTCGGCTCGCAATTACGGACAGCGGACGACCTGTTATATTGTCCAGGTTTCATTCCATTTACATACAATCTGTAGCAAGGCGATAACCAAGAATACAAAGGATCCGTTGGCAAGAACGGGCTTTTACAGCAGCGTGTATAAGGGAATTATACAATGAAATTTGTGTCTAATGTATATTGTTACAAGAAGACCGTTACAAGCAAACATCGTACTTTCGCTATAAGTACCAAAGTGTGACCGTGGCAGCTAAACAACTCTTGTGAATATTAAGGAAAAATTACATGTAACCATTTCGTACATGAGTTAGAGATTAACGATGTTTATTTTCTGGCCCTATATTTTGTCTTATTCTACAGGGTGAGCGTAAATTCTTTCCCTGATTACAAACATTTATTACAAGAAAAATTCACGTTGCGCCTCGGTTAGAAGAGTTTCAGCCGTGGATAATTTTCCAACAAGAGGGGTGTACCTCCACACTGGAGTTCACATGTTCTTAGGTTTTTAGATGCAGGATTTCCAAACAGGTGGATTGGGAGAGATGGTCCGACACCCTGGCCACCACGATCGCTAGATATCACCCCCTTGACTTCTTTTTATGGGGGTATGTTAAGGACAAAATGTTTTCGACACCAGTTCCAGATATTACAGATTTGAAGGCAAGAATAACAGACGCTTTTGCTACAGTAACTGAAGACATGTTGGGGAACACGTGGAAAGGAATTGATTATCGATTAGACGCTCTCCGTGCAACAAAAGGAGCACATATTGAAGTGTACTGATGTGTTTTAAAAAAACTTCTTGAGTTACATTTTTAAAAAAAATGTTTGTATTCCACGTAGAGTAGTTTTTTTGTAATAAATGTTTGTAATCAGGGAAAGACTTTATGCTCACCCTGTATTTGTGTACAGTTGCATCACTCGATGAATTGGTATCACAATAGACTGAGTTCGTAAGAATTTTGCTTGCTGGGAGGTACATTCATTTCAGTGTATTTGAGGGCTTAGGCTGTAGGGAAAAATGATGGAAGGGTACTGAATAACGAATTGGCAAGAATGTGGAAGTAAGTGATGATGACTGTTTGGAAGTTGCATCATCCGCACATGTGGTTAGAGGAATTTTAAAAAGGACGAAAATGCGTAAGTCGGATTACTCGGTGTCTTGGCGAAGATTTTAATCAGGCACCTCTGGAACATGTGTCGACAATGTTAGCGCTCGACCCAGTTTACTCGGACATGGGGCGGCCATTCTACGAACATACAGCCTTGTTTTTAGCTGGGAAAAGTCATAATGGGACTTTGTGGCTGTTTGATCAAATTTATTCCATTTGTAGAATTACTTGGTTTCTTTCTTGTCTTAATTCTTTTCTTCTGTGGTTTTCTCTTCTTTCTGTTTGCATTTTCTTCCCTTTCCGCCTTGTTCTCTCTTTCTACATTCGTTCGTTTCTTTCTTCTTTTCCTTGTGTCTGTACGTTGATTTGCCTATTCGTTGTTTCTTTTCGTATAATTGCAAGGAATGAGTAGTTTGTCTATCTTAAGGTGGATACACACTTGTAACGTTACCGCGTACCGTAAGGCCGTAACGTTGCAAGTGACTGACACGATACGGAGTTACGAGCTGAACTTTCAACCCGTGCCTTACGGCGTAACAGTAACCTGCGAGCATTACACCGTGGGGTTCCCAGTTTGTTACGGGAGCCCGAGCGATGTCTTTGCAGCTAACAGCGGCTTCGTACATTTATATATATTACTCTTTAAAGAAACAGAGAAAAGAGCGGCGGTGGTGGCAAAGGCAGCTGTTCACAAGTAGGGAAGTGTACAGCGGTTCGAGTTTGCTGGCAGACCTGAATTTTCAGTCGGTCAGTGGGTTATATAAGAATTTCAACAATATGTCTCCCAGTGAATCTGAATTTTTAATTAATTTGATTGGAGAAAAAATCTCGAAAAAGAACACAGCTTTCAGGAAAGCCATTTCTGTTCAAGAAAGTATGGCACTCACGCTCTCATCGACGGGCCTGTTAATTTCTTTCCCCGGTCCTTCCCACGCATCTTGCTTTCTAATTTTGCTAAAATGCATTGGGTGTTTTGGGTCTCAAATTATTTCTTTTCTTTTATAAACTTCGATAAATTCTATGACACTTTCCTAAGTCCACTCCATTTCACAATTAACCAAAACGCTTAAGAAACCGCACGGCACTACAAAGACAGAAGCATCAGTAATGGAAAGAAGGGGAGAGGAGCGGACGGTGGTGACGCGTCACGTTGCACGTCCACACTTGCTCCGGCCGTAACCGTATCATCCCTTTGAGGCGACAGCCAAATACCGACAGCGCACCGAACAAGCCCGTAACGTTACCGCATAACCAACTTTTGATACGTTACGCGGTCACGAGTCCGGTCCACACTGTCACGATACGGCGTTACGGTACGCGGTAACGTTATAAGTGTGTCCCCACCTGTAGGTGTTAAATTAGCAATACTTACTTATTCCAAAATGTAGCCTCCTTCTTGAGAAGCTAGCCGGTTTTCATCTAGACAAGAAATTCCTGCATTTTATGGAACCCGAAGGTTCATTATCGCATTTAAAAGATCCCGCCACATGTCCCTACCCTGAGCCAGATCAACCCAGTCCATGTCTCCCATCCTACTTCCTGAAGATTCATCTTAATATTATCTTCCCATCTACTCCTGGGTCTTCCAAGTGGTCTCCTTCCTTTTCGAAATTCTTATGAGTTGTAAATTTATGCGGCAATCATGTTTCTTAACATGTTGCAGTAGTTGGTGTAGAAATACATATTTCCTGCCCTAATCTCCACCGGGAAGGTGAACCCTAATTGAGGATTTCTTAGTTCTGAAGACTAATACTGAGACATTTCATCGTTTAGATGCTTACTCAACTTCTTTCGTTTCATTCGCGTCGTCTTGCGACGCCACGTGGTCTGAGATACTAGCGGTAAAGTAAAATGAAACATTGAAGGAAGCACCATACACCTTGACGTTGGTAACCACATACCAGACTTCACGGTACCATAAACAAAATTGCGATATAATCGTTCAACTGTGTCTGGGGTTAAGAAATATTGCAGATATATTACGTGCTTAACCTTTTAAAAACGAAATGTAATCTCTTTTGTATAAGGAATCAGTCCGTACCGCGCTGTAAACACTTGGCACCACGGTTATAAAAACCAGTCAGTTAATGACATAATGCAAAGATCACTGTCTGTTCTGAGATCCATACAAAACACTCAACGCAAAGCGAGCACCATGTAGAACTTTTGAATATTAAACCTGGTGGTGGTACGTAAAGAAACCGCTAGGCTTTGAAAGTTTAATGTAGGTTGTCCATTTTCATCATACTTTAGACACAGTGTTCATGAAGAAGTCAGTACGGATATCTTCTCACTCATTTCTCCTCGGTCACCTGGTGTGTTCGTGTTACGTACTTTCAAAGAATTCCGACATAAGTCCTTTCTGCATCTGCCTTAGGAGTTCATAAAATGTTCCTATTTCCTTTTCTTTCTTTATTTGTGTGGCTGAAGACTCGTGAATTTGAATATGCTGTACAAATATGTCATTGTGGAGTAATGTTTACAATAGTCGTCAAAGAAGGAAACCGATCTACTCCATTAGCTAGCGTTGTCCCCCTATATGACAGATATGAAGCCTCTCCGAGTAGATCTGATTCTACCGATGTTTATCCAAACCTTGAAAGCAATTGCTGCGAACAGTGGAATGCTGTTCGATGCGTTCCAAGACGATCAGGAAGGAAAAATCCTATAACATATTTCGTTTGGAAGCATAGAATTCCTTCAGGGATGCACTCCACCCCTTACTCCGGGTGATGAATGACTGACAAGTATGACCGAAAGGATGAAAGTGGAAGGGATGTTTTCGTCAGAAGGCGGTCGGCAAGCCCTATTGCTGTAGATTTATTGCCTTATTTTACTCCCTATATACCATCTATAAGCTATGAAAGAACATAAAGTAAAAAGTATTTCACTGATGTGTAGAAAGCGACATCGAATACTACGAGGTAGGTATGGGCGTATCTATCGTTTTTCTGAGCTCACTTGAGGGATATTGCTAGCCGTATTCATGTATTTCTAGCAGCAAAGCATATGGTGGTCGTCCTCTACATTTATGATAAATCCTGAAGTGCGTCTGGATCGAACTGACGTCTAATATGAGTGATGGTTGTGAGGTTTTTCTTAGATGATTCAGGCACAGGAAGAAGGGTGACGTCCTTATACATGTCATGGAGGCATAAGCGGTGGAGGTAGGTAACTCAGTTCATTCTTAACATCGGCACTGTGTGGAGGTGAGTGGTCAGCCTCACGCCTCGGTTACTTTACCGTCTGAGAAGGGACCCCACTGGGCAGGGGGCTGGGTGGACTCCTTTGCTGATCTGGCAGGTTTTGAGATGGGATATATCTCTCGGGTTTGCCAGAAGTTGCTTCTCTAATTGTCCAGTGCGCAGGCTAACTGTACGATTCAGGGCTAAATCAAACATATCACACGACGTTATGATGGTTTGCTTGTTGGGCATAATGTATTTTGATGTTTTCACCGTGCATTTTTGATTTCTAGTATTTTTATTATTCCAACTTAATGCACCAATATCAATTAATGTTAAAATCCAATAATTAAAACA
>Ga0123352_10004961_pt1 | contig 19840 bp, 10 predicted proteins | sample TergutLab28metaG_FD_89700 | JGI IMG/M metagenome (GOLD analysis project Ga0123352, IMG submission 89700) | Labiotermes labralis P1 segment gut microbial communities from Petit-Saut dam, French Guiana - Lab288 P1 | ecosystem: Host-associated > Arthropoda: Insects > Digestive system > Gut ...
TGATCGAAACATGTAGGAGCGTTTTAAGTGTTTTAATGTAAATTTTAGATTATTAAAGACTATATATGTGCATTTGTTGGTGTGTTACTTAAATAAACTACAAAATGTACGGTGCAACGATAATGATCTTTTGAACTTGTACAAGTAAGAATGTATTTGCAGTAATTAATGTCATTTAGAAAGGGAGCTGGTGTCACATAGTCATTATAGTGAGTGGGATATGAGCTGAGCAACTACAGAACCATAGTTCAATTCTCAGCAGGAGAAAGAGATTTTTTTTGCTGCAGACCTTTAAGATTAGTTCAGGGGGCCCACCCAGCCATCTGTTTAATGAGTACTTGGAGGTGCTGAATCTCTCTGCTGAATTCCACATAGTGCAGAGGTTAAGATTGTACCTCCACTCCATGGTAGGCCTTCATAGCTTGCACAGAGACACCGTACATCATAAAAAAAGGCATCTTGTGTACTGGCATCTTGCTGCCGGTAGTAGACCATATTTGCTAGTGACATCTGGTACAAATTTATTGGACTATCAAAAATGTTGTTAAATTTGAAATTTCTATTCCTTGTCAGGGGATGTTATGCAGTGATATTGCTCTAAAAGGCTGAATGTTAGTTAAAGTATAGTTTATGGGTTACTATTTTACACTGTTTCGTATATCTCCATTTCATAATATACATAATACGTTTGTTTCTGCAGTAAGTGTACATTAAAACCAATTAAGAATGTAAAGTCTAGAAAGAGTGGATTTAGAAAATATGGGGATCAAATGCATGAGTCACTTTTGCCTCTTCTTTTGTTTCCTTGAAACATTATGGAATCTGAATTTTTATAATATAGTAACACCACCGCCCAAGCAACCTGTGCACAATGATGGCTTTATAGTGATGGGAGCATTAAGGAAAATGTCATTGCCTGGTTAGTTATTAATTTTAAATGTAAAGACTTGCATCTGAGACTAAATAATATACAGGAGGAAACAGATTTGAACAATCGTGTATTCAGATACCACACACAAGTATTATTTTGTGTACAGTACAATGTGTTATGATGTATTGAAATAAAAGTGTCTTAATATGGGAAAATAATACAGACAAATTGACTCGCTTAAATACTTCAGTACGTAAACACTTTGTTACTATTTTTCATTTTCAGTTCATAATTTGATGAACACATAAAATGTTAAATTGCAAAATACAAATATAACGTCAGGTCTGTAGTTTGACAATCACATATTTGGAACCTGAAATTTAAATCCCTCATAGATTACAAGTTCTTCAGTAGTTTAACTATGCAGAGTCCACCATAATGTATGGATAAACATATCAAACATTGACACTTTCCATCTGTAAGAGTATGAGTATAGAGAGTTGTTTGCTTGAAAGTATATTTAGGCATATTGATATGATTTACAGCATTGGGCACTTGAAAGATTTGACCATTGTTTCATTAACAGGTATTACTTTCTGTCACTTTTACAAGTCTTCATTGAATCTTGTCACTTATACATGATCCATTATCTTAAGGATGTAAATATCTTCAAAGTTGACTAACCCTGGTAGCTGACTGTGGAAATATTTTCACCAATTATTTGGTGCATTTTAAGCAATGAGGAATATCACTGAATGCACCCAACATTATTATTATTATTATTATTATTATTACTGACCATAAATAAGAATGTTATTTGTCCCAAAACAGCCATGAGTGTAATCCAGGTAGTACATAGTTGTGTGCAAATGTGGCATTAATGTTCGTGTATTTTATTACAGTCTTCTGCAGCAGTTAGCAGCAAGTCATATAGGTAGAAATCATATACATGGGGCAGACGCATGTTACGTGTTGAGAGATATTTTTTAAACTTTCACTATTAAAGGACAGACCATCAGGATGCATTTTAGTGTACTTTTTTTTTAGTTCGCTACTTGAATGAAAATCAACAAGAAAAATCTATTCTGTAGGTAGTGACTTTGCACGGGCCGCCACCTCACAGCGTTAATGTCTCACAGTGGAGCACAGAGCACATAACATTTAACTGTTCTTTGGAAACATACAAAATGAGAAGTCTTGTCAAGTTAACTACTATTGTAATATTAACTATATTTACAGTATCTTCAGAAAAAAATTTAAAAAAAAAAAGTACATAGTGATTCATTATTCCAGGAAAGATGAACAAATATATATTTTTTCACTGTCAGTACTGTAAAGGCTGGTGCATTGGATCTTTTTGTGCCCCTCCAATAGAATGACTGTTTGATGTGCATTCACTTTTGAATTCAGTGTATTATAATGTGCTTTGGAGACATAATGAGGCAATTTGAGTTAATGGTATGTTATGTGTGTTATTTAATGATGCTGTTAGTTGGTAATATTTTATAGTGTCAGTGGTAGGTGAATGAGTGAATATGGAGAAGTGGTAGAATGATGCTCACAGGAAAACTGAAGTACTCATAGATAAACCTGTCCCTGTGTCACTTTATCCACCATAAATCCCACATATTCCTAGGGATGCAACCTGAGCCATTGCACTGAGAGGCTGACGATTGACTGCCTGATCCTTGTCACAGCCAAGCGTCGGATGTTATTTCTTACATGTCACTAATATTTACCGTCCTTCATGTTGACAGTAAACTTAGCGTACTGTAGTATGACGTCCACAGAAGTTATGGTCATAAGCCATTCCGTTGGTCTGTAATTGATGACTACATGTTCATCACTGAATGTGTGACGTTATCAGGGTCCTCTTCCTGAGGCCATTTATTCTGAGTCAGCAGTTGCAGAGCTATGGATGTCTGAAATTCATTATTGTTTAAACTTTTGTAATTAAGCTTTATTCCAAGAAGAAGTACTGTATTTCCTGCCTCACCAGACGCATATATCTTCCCCCTGCAAATTGCCCCCCATAATCAACCTGTGTCTTCACACCAGAAGGTCAAAAGCTATTAAGTCCACCAAAGTACCTTGCTAGTTGTAGGGTGCGTCTTATTACGCGTAGCATAAAACACTTGAATTTGTCCCGTAGAGAACATGCTGCATGACTTATTACAAAGACTAGTCAGTAAACTGTATTTAGGAAAATAATCACTGTTTGTTATGACAGTAGTCCATGTAGTGTGGTCGGTAAATTGAGTGGGCTATGGGCTGGGCAGTCCAGGGGTCAGCAAACTCTTTGAAATGTATGAACAGGCTATAAGTCCCACTCAGCATCAAATTCAATGGGTGCCAAGGGTTCTCTGCCTGGGGGTAAAGTGGCTGGGGAGTGGAGTTGACCGGTCACCTCCGAGTGTTGATGTTAAGATTGAGTGGGGCTGTACCTCTTATCCCTGTATATGCCCTCATGGTGTGCACAGGGATGGCTTTATTTCACCTTTTAACTGCTCTGAGAAATATATACGGCAAATAAATACACTGCATGGAGAACTGTAGTTTCTTAATGTCAGAGTAGATGGTACATACAGTTACCACTGGAATTTAAATAGTTCAGGTACAGTTAAGATAAATAAATGTCCAAATTGACCACCTGAGGTTTGGATGGACATTCTTACGTCTGTGACCATGGAATGTGTAACGTCACTAGAACATCAGGTTCATTCACACATCTTACATAGGTAAGCTGTCGCTGTCCGCACCATGAAGGCCTATAGGAGGAGAATAAGAGTTATATCTCCACTCAGTCTTGCACATGCTGAAAGTTAATGGTCAATCTCATAACCCAACTGCTTTCTCCGAACACCTGGTACCTATTGAATAAGAGGCTGGGTGGGCCCCCGAGCCGATGTGGACAGGTTTTAGAAACAAGGAAATCTCTTGTCCCTGCTAGGATTTGAACCCCTGACCGTGCAGTCTGCAGCTAGTCACTATACCAACTATACTACCCTGGCTCACACATTTTGCAATGTCAAAAATTTTATGATTTAGTTCCTGATTTCTCCTTATTCTGTGTTCATAGACCATGTTTTTTGGGCTTCACTTTGAACATGCTCATGCCATCATGCACATGTGCACTGGAACTGCAACACATAAGATACACGGCTGCATGACCAGTGCAAATCAGGTCCATGTTCATATGACATTTCTGACAGAACAACTACACAGATGTGGTCCTGAAGTATGGACATATTTCCACCAGACACCTGTTGATCTTTCACGACACCAAACAAGGTTTGAATCCCAGTCATTCCACATGATCTCCCTCTTTGCCATCTTCTGTTGTGATTCTCTCAGAGGAATCATGTCATTCATGTGTAAGACTTGTCCATACCGCTTTATCCATAATTTAATACTCTTCTTTTGTTTCTTACTGAAGATATTCTACCGAAGGATTCTGTTGTTTGTTTTATTAGGTGCTGTCATTGCTAAATATCATCATGTTATGGCATCAGGTAGCTTGCTGTGTCTTTCAGGTTGTTTTTAGAAATACACCACTTTAGTATCATACTTCGTGAGGTGGCCGTGTGTTTATACCATGTAGGTATGACTGTATTGCTGTTTAATGTCTCCAAAGCCAATTTAAATATGTGTTCTGTGTTTTAAAGCTTCTTTTGCAAGTTTTCAATAACTTTATATAAATTTAGTGGGGGGGGAACTAAGGTAATAATAATTGGATAAAAATTGTTGATTGTGGTTCTAACATATCAAAGTGAGGTTCAATATTCTTCCACTAACCATTTTAATTTTATTTTAAATGCTGTTTGGCCAAGATACATGATCAGAATTCCAATATTTAGCCAATATGATGTTGCAGTTGTGCCTTCTAATGTTTCAAGCACCATCATTACAAGTCATGCAACAGGGAGATTATCAACACTTAACTGTTGTCTACTGTGAGATATTTTGCTCTTGTTTAGCTTCGTAACTTTGTAACACTTTTTATTTTTTTATTTTTTTTATGTTTATCTTTGTCCATAATTGTAAACAGGGCTTGTGGATATCTAAAAATTTCATGTATGTCCATTACTTCAAATTAATATTTGTATCATTAGTTTAATGTCATTTGGTTGAAGAATTTCATCATTATCTCTTAGTTGAACTTAATTTATGTGAAAACTGTTTGCTTAATATGGTCATTCACAGTGGCAGCGCGGTTTAAGGCATGTACAGACATTCCCCAACTGACGCAGTTGTTGCGCTCCGGAAGATTGGCCACAAGACAAGTTTTCACAAGCTGGAATTGAGTGTGCATTTGGTCAACTGTCCTAAATGTGTATACAATGAAGTCCAGTTGAAATCCAAATTCCAACACACTGGAACCTGATCAGCCAGAGCATGATCACCCCACCACCTATGTTATCACCCAGCAGTATTCCGGCAGCTTCACCTTACTGCTTTCATTCCTGCAAGGGAAAATATGGCATCTGTTTTTTTTAAAAAAAAAGTCATTTTTTCTTTTAAAGTTGCTAAGTCTGAAATCCCATAAGTTGAGTTTTCATAAGTCAGGGAGTATCTGTCCTGTTTCAACTTCTTGAACAGTGGGATCATATGTCAGGGCACGGATGCGTCTGTTTTTCTCTTCTGGTACTGTCCTGCCTAGGTAGTGACCCCCTGATGGGCTGGTCTACCATCTACAGATCCTACCAAACATCCAATAAATTCACATTTTCATAAGTTAGATACAAACTCTAACAGGGAAAGTAGCTTATTCTGTAGGATATGAAGAAGAAGAAGAAGAAGAAGACATTTCATTATGGGCCAGGATAGCTCAATCATTAAAATGACTGGCTAGGGAATGAATGATGGGAATTTGATTTCTGGGAGGCATACAGTTTTTCTGTTCATCGCCCCATTGAAACTGTCACAAGGTTCCACTTTCTGTCCTGTCTAATGTATAACATAAGTTATTTCTCCTGTGTGAAATGTTTGTAGCATAATTATGACCACTGATGTGTATCTGGTATTTATCTTAGTAGTACATAAAGCTTCAATCTTCTCTTCTATACACTCTTGTAATGTTATTCATATGCAGAGGAAGCACCCAACATTTTAGTTTGTTGTCGTACATAGGTGAGTCCCACACTACAGATACGATCTTTATTTCAATAAAAATAGAAAACTTATAATAACATTATTTTTCAACATAGTCCCCTTGCTTTTCAATGCACTTCTTCCATCGTTGCACATGCTTCTTTATGCCCTCAGAAAAAAAGGTTTTTGGCTGAGAAGCGAGCTACACATGCACTGCTTCCTTCATTTCTTGGTCCGAGGTGAATTGACGGCCCCTTAATGCCTCCTTGAGTGGACTAAACAGGTGATAGTCTGAAGGGGCGAGATTGAGACTATACAGAGGGTGAGCCAATGCCTCAAACTTGAGTTTCTGGAGAGTTTCAACTGTGTGGGCAGCAGTATGTGGACGGGCACTGTCATGCAACAACGCATTGCCTTTCGACAGTTGTCCTTGGCATTTGCTTCAAATTTCAGGCTTCAGCCCATCAATAAGCATCTCACTGTAACGAGCACTGTTTATTGTTGAGCCCTTCTCCTGATAATGTTCCAGTATTGGGCCTTGTGAGTCCCAAAGTTTGTAAGCATCAATTTTCCTGCAGATGGTTGGCTTTTGAACTTTTTCCTGATGGGCGATTGTGGATGTTTCCATTCCATAATCTGCCGTTTACACTCCGGCTCGTAATGGTGGACCCATGTTTCGTCACCAGTGATGATTCTGACCAAGAAGGCGTTACCTTCTTTATCATAATGATCCAAATTTTGTTGGCAGATGTCCAAGCGCATTTGTTTGTGCAGCATTGTGAGTTGTTTTGAAATCCATCTTGCACAAACTTTATGAAAGCCAAGTTTATTGTGGATGATTTCTTAGGCAGAACCATGACTAATTTGCAGGCAATTTGCCACTTCATCAATAGTCAGTAGTCTGTCTAACAGAACTGTGTCACATACGCGCTCATTGTTGTCGTCAGTTGTGGCATTGGGCGGGCGTCCGGCTCCTTCATGCGTAACACTTGTGTGACCATTTTTTAATTTTTCTATCCATTCATAGACACTCTGTTGCGGCAAAACACTGTTCCCATATTGTGCTGAAAGTCTTCAGTGGATTTCGGCCTCTGATACACCTTCAGACCACAAAAAACGGATCACTGAACGCTGCTCTTCCTTGGTGCAAATGGAAAGCGCAGTGCCCATGGTTAACATTACAGTTGCGACAAAGGAACTGACCTAGCAACTTCAGACCTGCGTAGCAGTGATAAAAAGGAAACCATACCTAGTGGTGCACGCGAAAATGACAGTGCTGCCAACAGAAACATAAATGCAGCTACATTGCAGATAATTATTGACTCACCCTTGTATGTTAGTGGTGATGTTCATGAAGGTCACAAATGAGTTGCCACTGTGAATGACTGGACATAATTAGGCATTTGCAACTGCAGGAATTTAACAGTGGAGATGTTACACTCAAAGATTTTGACTACAGGCCCAAGTATTATAGATAGAGAACACCAGCATTTATGTGCAGCAGGGATTAAATACTTGATAGAATGAAGAAGCATTTATAAGCTCTGTTCTGTTGCACAAACTGAAAGTTCCGTGGCTTATTTTTGCCAGATACATCACAAGCTCTGTTACATGTTAAAGTGATATTTGCTACTAACAACTGCTACTTTAAGTTGTGTTTTGAACACACATTGACTCCCTAAGTTGTATGTCGTGTAATGATGGCTTTACATACATATATATATATATATATAAATATATATTGCAATGTACGGGTGATTTCAGCATAGAGTCGTCTTAGCTAATAGTTTTGTGTAGTTGAGTAATGACTCCGACAAACAGAACTTCGTATAATACATGTTCTCTAATCCATGATTTATTTATATTCTTAATCGTAAAAAATCATAAAAATTAATGAGTTGTATTATAATCATAAGCATTTATGGTATTGTGTCTCAATTCATAGCTTAAAGTTTGCTAGTCTCTTCATTTGTAATACAAGTTTTATAAATGAAGTCAGATGTTGTTTTATTTAATTACATAATTTAAATAATCATTACAGTTCCACCAGTTTTACAAGATTTCAGTTATATTTAAGAACATTATTTTTTTTTTTTTACACATACATACATATGAATTTTATGTTTTGCTGACCATGCATCCTGTTATAACTTTCGGTAAATGACCAACTTGATGCACAATTACGTTGTATAAAACGTTTATAACGTAATCCTCTACATGTTTCGAGCAACACTGTGCTCATCATCAGGAGGTTGAATTGTATTAACACAGCATCTGGTATAGTACTCTCAGTAAGTGAACATCCAGTGTGCAGGTGCAGCTTGCACACCAGACGGTTACTTACTGACAGTACTATACCAGATGCTGTGTTAATACAATTCGACCTCCTGATGATGAGCACAGTGTTGCTCGAAACATGTAGAGGATTATAATAGTAAACGTTTCATACAACGTAATTGTGCATCAAGTTGGTCATTTACCGAGAGTTATACGTACGAATTTTCAATACTTGCATGAGAGAGTGAAGATATTATTTATACCCTGGAAACTGAATTAGTGTTTTTAGAGATATTTGCTGTGTTTTCCCTCGTATAGTCCCATCACACCAGTCTTTTGATTTATTTAAGAAAGTACCATTGCACCTGCATTTTTTATATAACTGTATAGGTATATACATATATAGACACACATACTATGAAGCTAAACCGTGTCAAACCATTCCCTGCCTCTCCCCTCCCCTCCTCATCTCTGCTGCGTATGGAGATGTATTGTTGTTGGTTTCTGAGCCTTTGTATTTTCAAGTAGTTTTATTGTACAATCTTTGTAACAATGATCATTATTTGGTTTTCATGGTTGGGCAGTAGTTGTTGTATAAATAGCAAAGAAAACTGTTGTTTATTGTCATAGATGTGTATGTGTATGGATGTTGCATGGAAGAGAACAGTGCCTCATCTTTCATACTGTCTTTTCTTATTTCTAAAAAAGTAAGTGTGAAAAATAGTATATAATAACTTTTATTATCTGTAATATAGTGTGTGTGTGTGTGTATGTGTGTGTTACCCTCTTTCCACTCAGAGCTAACAAGCAGCTTGTCTCTTTAAGTAACTTTTTTGTCACAATTACTTTTCCAACTGTTGGTCAATCAAAGTTTCCTCACCTGCCATATTGGCTTATGCTTGTGTCATTGAATATTACATGGTTGTGTGTACTCCATATGTAGTGACAGTACAGCGTGCGTGAAGAAGGTTATAAGGAAAATATAACGTAGATATAGTTGTGAATGTACGAAGGGCATAATTAGTTTAAAAAAAAAGTTCATGTTCAGGTATTAAAAAAAAAGTGTCATGATTAACTAATGTTGCATAATCTTGTAAAATGAAGTATTTTCCCTTTTCCCCTCCCCATTCTCAATTTTGTCTTGCTCTCGTGAGAAAAGGAAAATTAAAAAAAAAAAAAATAATAAGAAGAAGGAAATATTTCAGGTATTTTTAAAACTCTTATAGTGTGTAAGGTCATGTTTTTGCAGTTATCAAAATAGTCTAGTTATGAAATAAGATAACAGTTGTTTAGATGTTCAGTATATGGGAAAAAAAAAAAACTTTAAAAAGTACTTTGAAATATGTGAAATGTAGTTGACTAGTGTAGTTCTAGTGAGGCCATGTTTTTGAGACTGTAGTCACTCTTTGTCCAAATTTTCTACACCTGTATGTGCTTTCCAGTATGTTAAATTATGCCAGTTTGTGCACTGTTATTATGAGTACTGTAAGGACCTTTTTTCTCCCCCATTTGTGGAGAACATTTTACTGCCTTTTTTTTTTGTTTTTGATCATGTTTGCTCGCTACGTAGAAGGCCATGTGTCCAGATTAGCATCTTAACATAGCACATAATTTCAGTCCTCATTTCAAAAATCTTTCATTTAACATATGTACTTTAATGCTGTAGTGGTGAACTTCATTAACACCTACATAAAAATGTTAATTGGGGCTGTACTTTCTGAATTTATATGATGATTGAAATGTAGGATTTTGATGATCCAGGTCTTCTAGGACATTATAACACGTTGAGTGCTAAATAGTTACTGGTATTTGTTTTGAACACACATAAATTAACATGGCATAACATCCCAGAAGACTTGAATCTTCATCTGCACTACTGTGATAGCCTCAGAACTCACACTGTCTATTTTTTTTTTTCTGCATTGTGTTGTACGTGGTTCATATTAAATTTGGGGGGGGGGTATTTAAATTTTTTTTGGGTGTTTCGTTTAACACTGCTGCCAGTTGCTAAGATTATATAACATTGGCTTTCTTCGAAGCAATTGGTACATCTACCCCCATCCTGTTGTGTCAATTTGTAATGCTGGAAATGACACAATTCTGTATACTGGGTAGCTTCAGACCCTGCAGCTTGTTCTGTGTGTTATATATTTAAATTTTATTGTTATGTTGATAAAATAAAGTAAAATTGGTGCACAATTTTTCTTACTATGTTTATTTCTTTTCTGTACATGTTTCTGGTGACTACGTGCCCAACATCAGGAGAAACAAGTAAATGGTATGTAGGGTGGAATGAAACTCCATTCCACCCTGCATTCCAGATAGTCATCCATTCAGAATAACAAGTGCCAAGTGTCGCACAAATACAGTTGTTTCTCCTGGTGATGGGCGCATAGTCGCCTAAAACACATAGAGAAAAGAAATAAAAATACTAAGAAAATTTGTGCACCAAGTTGGCTTTATTTACAAGATTATACAGGGATGCACGGTAAACAAAACATAAAATTTGTTGTCACCCGTTGTTTGGACACGTGAAAGGCCTACTGTAGCACATACAGTGATCTTTTAAATCCACAGTATGACTTTTACAACTGCATTTTCACACTGGTGGCACGTGTATTTTGAAATTGGAGTGTCCATGGTTAACAGCTGCTCCAAGCCAGTTATAAAATAGAGAAGGGCTACCTCCTTGCCATTTATAAATGAGAAAATGATAAAATGCTGGTGTTAATTACAGTTGCCAAGTATGGACTGCTATTACCTCATGTTGGGTTAAAAGAATAATAGTAAAAATAAAAAAAATTATTAACTGCAATTGGGTTGTCACCCGGTAAAATTGATAAATATCTGTTATAGAAGGGAGAATGGATTTTAATACTCCACAGAGTGTCACATCACACATTCATTTGAAAGAGTAACACCAATTGTTTAATTCACATGGTGAATTGCCTCACGGTGAACCTATACTGAGGATTATGTAAACATATAGGGAAGTCCAGTTTCTACATCTAGAAGTGGCTTTTCTCTGTTTTATCATTTTTTATTAGGATTTGTGGGTAGTATAACTATTAGTACTTGAACATGGCCCCACCATGTAAAATGACATCCTGTAGTAGTAGTACTAGAACTCTTAGACATAAGTTTTAGCGTCATCAGTAAGTGACACTGTATATGTCATACTGAAGACATGGAGTAGGTTGCTGGCCAGGTTAAGATCAATGACTGGGGAATCTGCCCTTCCATCCTCATCCAACCCTATCACTAAGTCATCTTCAGCAAGCATCTTACCATGACTTTACACATCAAAAGTTACAAATTATTTTTATTTTTGTTTTTTGTATGTAACACACTAATTAGACTCAATAATGGGAATATTAAAGATGTTGAATTTAGTTGTATCTGTTAACAAAAGAGGTGGACAATCATATTGTTAAAGTTGGTGCTCCTGTAGAATGTGCACTGATACAATATGGTATAGATGGTTTCTGGCATGTCAGAGGAACCTGCTGGTTCCATCTTCAGTTAGTAGATTTCTGCAAGAAATTAGTAACCACCTGCCAATGTGATCTCACATCCCAGAATGTTTACCACAGAGAACTGGAAATCTCATATTCTTGTAATTTTTTTAACAACAACAGACCAAGATCTTATTATATGGTGGTGGTTGTGGTTACTACTAACTTAATTCAAATACTTCGTCAGAGAAGGCTAAAAATGTTAACGTCCATGAAGGCATTTAACATCAGATGTGTACATGGTAAATGAGTTCCTCCGTCAATCAGTGACATTTTGTGCATGTCCAAGCAAGTGGCCAGGTGGAGGGATATTTGGTACTTGTCACAGCAGGGTTAACATGGATTTCACTAATTTTTAAGAAATGTGTTTTTACATTTTCTGGGGGTTTCCATTATTTCTTTCTCATTGTTGTCCTTATCATAGTGCTTACTGTTTTAGTACTTGTTTGGCTTTACTTTTGTTCATGAACAATGTCATTCTCAAACCAATTCATTAGAAAGGAAATTTGTCAAGAAATAAATGTTAAGAAACCCCCTCATGAAGGAATGCTGAAATAATATTTTTTATGTGTCTGTTCAGATATTATCTTCCAAACTTCCTGCAGTTATTGCCAACAAACAGACAACACTCACTGCATTGCTCTTACCATAGTTCACTGAAGTTCTTATGGTGGTAAATATTGTGATAGTCAAGTTGCTGATTGGAGAAGAAGTCATGGTGAGGTGATCCCATTTTTTTGGAAAATGTTTGGTTTCTGTCAGAGGATCTATATGACATGTTCATTCATTGTATGAACAACCTTTACCCATGGTTAACTACTGATATCTAAAGGGACATGAAATTTTTACAAGTGCACGTGTTAAGATGGGTAAGATTTCATAATGTATTGTCATGATACCACTTTATCAAAATATTAAAACAACTGGTAGAAGTATGGAGTTTGCTAAACCACTAGTGTGGCTGCATGCTAGATGACAGGGGTTTGATTTGCAGGGCAAATGTAATTTTCCTTTACATCCAGACCAGGTTTGGGGCCCATCTGGACTCATACTTGATTGGTGGCACAGCCTTCAAAGTTAAAGGTTCTCAGCTGATAAAGGCACTGCTGTTTATTGCTAAGATTAATAACGCTTGTTGCTGTATTGCTAAGACTAATAATGTTTGTTGCTGTACTGTCACACCCTCTGTACATCATAGTAGATTTCTATAGTAAAACCGACCAGACGCATCAATGTCTCAAATTTATTTTATTGTAGTAACACTCTACATGTTTCGGACGGTCTTTCTGTCCATCATCAGGAGTTAAAGACTGTACATACTGCAACAGGCATATATCAAAGAGATACTGCTGACTGTTTGCTAGCAAACAGTCGGCAGTATCTGTTTGACATGTCTGTTGCAGTATGTACAGTCTTTAACTCCTGATAATGGACGGAAAGACCGCCCAAAACACGTAGAGTGTTACTCCAATAAAATAAATTTGAGACATTGATGCATCTGGTTGGTTTTATTGTAGAAATATATTACGATTCATAGCCCTGTGAACGTCAAAATCTTAGTAGATGTTTAGATACTGTACTGTGGTATTCTTGGTTATGACATGTTTTGGAGGAATATATATATATATATATACCACGTCTGTCTTCAGGGTTGAACTCTGGCAACTTAATCACTGTGTTTCTCTGGAATTTACCACAGTATTCTAACCCAGAAGACCAAAGTAGGAATCTTACCACAACCTTACTGAGCTTTAAAGTTTGCTATGGGTACAGGTTAAAGGTCTCTGTCATAAATCATACAAGAAGTTCAGGGGTTCTTTTACCCAAATATGTGTTGCTAGTAGGCACATTTACTGTGCCCAGAAATTTTCCAGTGCTTGAGAAATTGTGAATACATGAATCTCAAGCCTCTACATATGTATATATAAAAAAATCTCAAATTTGGTTATTCTTGCCCACATCTTGTACTTGCATTTTTTATTGTCTCAATGTGACGTGCTTTCTCTTCAAAGATACATCAGGAAATGCATCATAAAGTAGGAATTACCGTGTGCTGTATAGATGGGTACTCTTCCGATGTGTCTTATGAGATCGGGTTGTCGTGATCCGCACGCCAGAAGAATTAGGTGTCTTCTTTTCCCGTCTGTCTCCCCCAGTATTTCAGTTTCTTCGTCTTTGTCCTCTGAATCACTCATTGTACTATCACTGGAAATACATTTTCTCTGTTACAGTTCAAATTAAGGTTTGTAATTAGCATTAAAATGTATAATTCATTCATCTGATATCATCTTGCAAATTTTTTAGGTTCTCAGGCAAATGCACCTTATGCTCCCCATTTGTAGTTGGGCTGGGATGACATGACCTGCACGTGGAATTGGCAAGCATGTCACATTCCAGATTCTGAATTGAATAAGTGACTCAGGTTATGGCAGCTGCTACAGATACAGTACATTGATTTCATCTTTAGTGCACTCAAAATACTGACGCACTAGATTCTCGCTGAAGAGAAATTGTGTGAAAGCGTTACTGAGTTTGAATATTCACTGTGTATCTCCCGGACACCTTGCACAGGAGTCTGTGGTGTCAAGTTTAAAGTTTTCCATTTCCAAAAATGCACTGTTTATGGAGATGCAAGGTATGCATGCATAAAAACAGAGAGCATTGCTGAAATATAGGTGACTTTTATTTGTACTGTGTTAGATCATAGGCTTTTCGGTATTGCTAAACAGTATCTTCACATCCTCACTATGAGGTAGGATCTTCAGATGCTTCTGGATGCTTAGTTCAAGAATCTAGATGAAGCCCTGAGATAAAGATTCAAATCTTCTAGAATGTTGTACTCTCTCAATGGTTAAATAGTTTCCAGAATTTAAAAAAAGGTGCTGCATTCCTTCAGAATGTAGGGGGCTACTTACGTGGGAACGCTGCTTTGAAAACTACAAATCTTGCAAGCTCTAAGATGGTTATTCTTCATTGCCCATCTTTTTTAAGGATTCATACGGTTTGAACATTTCTTAAAAGGATCCCAGAAGGAGTTCTGTGATAACATTTATCCAACACACTGAACCTCTGTGTCTATGTTGTAGCTCAGTCGGTTTATCATGCTCAATTACCTTGTAAACCTGCGTGTCACATCACGCTGTTAATGTTGCTCACTTATAATGAAACCGCCCGGTTTAAAGTCATTTCATGGACGCAGCATCAGTGCTATTATTTGTTTGTAGTAAGTGCCATTTCCTCAAATTTCCCTCTAACCACCCCCCCCCCCCAAACCACCACACCCCACTTCTCTGCATGCGTAGTTACGTTGCTAAGACATCACAAAGTGGACAGCTCAGTGACAGTTATAAGAGATATGTTAATAATTGTCCCATGAGATGCAACACAAAGCAGTCTATTTATTATTCTGTAAGTTCACTCTAAATGGAGGGAGGTAGCTGCACAAAACATATGACCTGTACTGGAGGCTGTAGTTACAGTTTTGTGTACTCCTGATGATGGATATGGTTGACACCCGAAACATGTAGAGTGAACTTGCAGAATAATAAATAGAATGCGTTGTGTTGCATCTCGTTGGACAGTTGTTAATATAGATCAGCGATGCACGGAACCGTAAACATAATATTATAAGAAAATCTGTTGAAACAGTTTTTCATTGTTAGCCTTATATTTTTGTTGTGTGAAATTGTATAACTTATGATATGTTACACATACCACGTAAGATTTAGTGTAAGAACGTAGGATGTTGTGTATCAGAACTATTGCTTGAACCTACAGCAGTAACAGAGGGTACTGTATGTACTGCTTTTAGTAATTTGTCAAAAGTACAGTAAGAAAAAATACAGATTATTGATTTAGAAATCATGAATTTGGCTTTTGATTGCAGCTTTGACCATAGCCAATGTGGATCTCTTGTCACGTAAAGCATCATTTTTTCGTGTGACAGGTAACAAGATAGAAAAGGGTGTACTCCATAATGCACAAAATTTCTTAAGTTCTTCGGAGTTCATGGCAAAAAAAATTGGAATTGGCAAATAACTCTTACTCTGTGTCCTGTATTGTAGACTGCCCTGTGTGTTTTAAGTGCCATTATTTGGTCACAGTCAGACAGACAGACGGATGAGCTCAGGATAAAGCCTTTCTTTAACTTTGTAAAGTGCTACTAAAATCCTTAAACATATAAAAACAATTGCAACAGTTGGCAAAACTTGATATGTACAGAAAGTAGCACATGCTTGAAACCCACAGTTAGAAAGAAATGGCTGTAGTTTGTTGTTTCAGAATACTCAGAAGTAGCATGGCTTTCAACATTTAGTGCATTTTGTCTTCATTATATTTTAATAAAATCAACTCAGTTGTACCTTATACCTCAGCATTGCTGGTTGACTTTCTGGTTGTAGGTTAAAGCAATGCATTAAAGAACTGCATGAAAGACACAGTTGGAAACACGAAATCTAATATTTCAGAATCCGTGTTTGTAAATCTTGTGTGATTCTTTGCATTCTTTGCTTGTTTGTCTTACACCCATGTGGTTAGTTATAAATGTAATAGTGGAAGACTGGAAGATTTATTTCATCTTGTATTAAGCAGATTTAATAATATGTTGCCCATGTTTTGAAAATTTGGTGTGTAATTTAATCTGTTGTCATTGTTTGATTTTTAATTATTATGTGCTCTGTGAAAGTACATTGAATATTTACTGAATATTTACCAAATATGGAGAGATTTCTGATGTTTCATCACTGATCTCATGTAATGCTGAATGACACATAATGTGTTGTGCTGATTGACTTTACCCCATTGCATTTTGGACATGAGGCACTTCATGTCCTTACACAACCCTTTGAATGTTATGGGTGAGAAGAGTGCACTATGCCTCTTAGAGAGAACCTACTTTCTTCACTCCATAATCCTGTAATAGTAGTGTTTCATTTTAAGACTTTCAAATCCAAAGAATTCAAAATGAATAACATTTTATGGAGTGAGGGGTTTATTAAAGTGTTGAGATGCCACAAAAATATTAACTAAATTCCTTCTCCTCATCCTCTTCCTTCTCCTACATGTGTACAAAAAGTTATATATTGGCTGGCTGTTACCCTGACAGTAAATATATCAGTGCGTGTACGTCATCATGGCACCTGTTTCATCATTTATATAATTATCAATGTACAGTATATAGTTTCAAAGCAGTATGATAGATAAAATTTAAGGTTCCTGTCTTTTAGGATATGATGTGTAGTTTTGTGGACAGGTACAACATTTCAGAGGAACCTTATACTCTCAAGATGGAGGCAACAGATGCTTCCAAAATGCTGATACCTGTTTACCAGACTACAGGTCATCATATCCCAGAAGACAGTACTATTAGTATATTAGAAATTGAGTGCTATAACTCAGCGGAAATATGAGTAATTTGTGTTGGAGACTAGTGGTCCTGGTTCACCTCCCAGTTCCGACACCAGAAACTTCACTTATAGTTACCCCTGATCCTCCAAGCAGATGTGAGTAAAGAGGCAGACTGCTTCCTCGCTGATCCTGCTCAGTTCATCATATGTACGTTATTCAGCACTGCATAATTCATTACATCTGCAAAAACGTCATGTTGTATTGAGATTCAATATCAAATTACCCTGAAAATTATTGACATTGTGTATAGCGAAGGTGTTCAAAGCATTAAGATAAAAAAACTGATGTAAATGATTAACACAGAATGAATAGGCAACATACATATATTTACTATTAAAGTGGGTGTGGTGCAAAATGTTTTGTAATAAATAAGGTGAAATTGTGGGATTTGTGTGAAACCTCATGTTCTGTGGCCTTGTACAGGTTTTCAGTTTGTTGTTGTGTGTAATGTAGTTTTGTCTTTCTGTACAGCTGTCTGCCCTGTGATGTCGTAGCCCCATACCCTTTGTTGTTGCGATGTTACCAAGTTCCCCACACCCTACTCTTCCCCAGCTGTTATCTGCCAGCCAGCATACCGAACAAAGTGAGGATCATATATATTATATTATTATAATTATTATATACTATTCAGGATATTTTTGTCCATTTTTTCACTGTAGATTGTAGTAATGTTTTTTTTTTATTTCTAGATGTTGAAAACAATTTAAATCTGAAAAAAAAAATATTTAAAGAATAAAAATGATAAATAAGTGTGAGAGTTTAATGTGTTTTTTATTCTCACAGGGTTCTTTCATTTCCTTTGGCTCTGTCATACCTTGTGGTCTCATTGGCATCAAATGCAAGCAGGCTTGTGTTTAGCCCTAATGTGATGTTGCTTTCCAGTGAGAATGTAATTATCTAGCAGCTGTGCTAGATTTGACATTGTCACAGCACTGCTGATCTTCTGGTATGTGCTAGCATGTACTACATTAACCAATGTCTCTTCCCAGAAGATGGTAATCTTCATGCAGGATCCGGTATGTATGCTGACACCAATTTGTCTCACTACTGCAGACAGAACTCCTTTTAGAATCTCCATTTTCTGTCACAGAAATGACATGTTTTAAATTAAGGGATGCAGAGTCAAATTGAATTGTTTAACAACACTTTTTCATTTGCAAAGTTTGTGTAGCATACAGTGGTAGAGTTATTGTGAATAATGAGTTGAAAGGGGATTTGGACGGAAATGGTCACGTGTCCTATTCTAGACTTTTAAGCTTGAAATATGTGTAAATGTTTAAAGATTCAATTCATTTCTCACAGAAAAGACATCTTATCTCCATTACAAAGCTAACTGGTTAATGCCGTTCAGGTAAATAATCCCTATTCATATTTGGATCTAAGACACAGGGAGCAACAGGAGATTGGAGAATACTGTGTAATGATCTTAATGATTTGTGCTCATTTCCATACATTTCTGGGGTAGGAAGAGATGGGCGAGGCTTGTGGCACGCTAATGGGCGGATGACAATATGTACAGGGTTTTGGTTGGAAAATCTGAAGGAAAGAGGCTTCCTGGATGATTTAGGCATAGATGGGAGGATGATGTTAAAATGGGTGTCAACACATGATGGGAGGGTATGTCCTGTATTCACATGGCTGAGGACAGACGCAACTAGCACACAGAAACAACGGAATGCATTAATCCTTGAATTGTTGTAACTGAACGTAACAGCTTAGACGTTAGACCCTCTCCTTTATGTGTTCGACACCGAAATACTTCCTCTGGGACAGAGAACCATTCAGAATCGTAACAGGTGTTTTAGCCTGCTGATCGTAATGGAATGTACCGAGCCCCCGGGGAATGATTCACGGAGCACTTTTTAAAATAAATTACCCTAGGCCCAAATACGCGCCTTCATCGCTTTTATTTAGCGCGTTCGCGCCAAACAGTTATACAGCTATAATTTAGCCACGTATGTCCACAGAAAAGGAACGGATTTTAGTGACATCCGACATGCACGAATAGTAGTATAACGAATGAACCGGAATTTTGGGGGTTATGCATGAATTTCCTGCGTTGTTTTCTTGCTGTTACAACCTGTCAGTCTGGCTGCTGGTTAGCCACCTAATTTGAGTAATTTAAATTCTACTCGGTAGAAGGAAATTATCCCATATTGTGCAGTGTTTACAAGAGTATTTGCTATTCCCCAAACACCCAGCCTTATCAGTTAAAAAAAAAAAGAACGCCATGTCGGTCGAAGCGCAGTAAATGCTTAAGGAACAACTGACAGCGCAGCAGCGCCCGTCTGCGAACTGCTCACATTGTTGTCACGTCACCATTGCTTTCGAAACCACGGTAAATCGTATGCGAAACTGGAAGTAAACCTACGTATATTCTAGCACCCAGTGGCGTACCGAGAGGGGGGGGGGTTGGGGTGTCAACCCCCCGGAATTCCGAAGGCCCTCCAAAATCGTACCAAACTCAATCCGATTGTGAAAACTGTTAAAAATTGCTGAATTTAGGACGCCAACACTCCAAGATATTCAGAAAAAAAGGCAGTAAAATTCTAAAACGACCGCCGGTTCGCAATTGTTTTACATTAGCAATGACAAATAAATTGGTTGTCATCATAAATAGTCTTAAAGTACCAAAAATTAAGAAACTTTTACTATATGAAATGAAATTTCTTGTACCAAA
>Ga0123352_10004962_pt1 | contig 19839 bp, 12 predicted proteins | sample TergutLab28metaG_FD_89700 | JGI IMG/M metagenome (GOLD analysis project Ga0123352, IMG submission 89700) | Labiotermes labralis P1 segment gut microbial communities from Petit-Saut dam, French Guiana - Lab288 P1 | ecosystem: Host-associated > Arthropoda: Insects > Digestive system > Gut ...
ACAGAAGGAGCTAGCTACTAATACAACCACAATGAACAGAGTAACCAGGAATCTAATCAGGGAACCACAATCTAAAGTAACTAGCTTAGCCTGATGATGACTTTATAAGTCGAAACATGTCACTGTAACCCATGCTGTTAATTTATATGTTGTGTTGACTGAATCACATAATAAAAAGTGGTTATATTGAGTCCTGGACTGCTTGGGAAACATCAGGACTCACCCAGGGACACAGTTTCGTGTCCCTAAAGAGATACTGCCATGAGGGACACAGCTCACAAATTTTGCTTTTGAGAGTGATGAATTTTTTTATTGGCAAAATTCAGTGGCTGTATTTCATTATCACTACTGGTGTCATGTAGCACTTCATTATATGCGGTTTATTTGAAAATATATCTGACTTCAACACCGAAGCTTCATCAGCAAAACTTTCATCTGATATTTATTGAAGTCATCAAACACGTTCTTTAATTCCTCTTCAGCGTTACCCTTTGCATTGTCACCTTCACACATGTCTGACGAATGTATGTGTATGACATTGAAGAACTTCCCCTTCAGGATTAATTGTCATTTTGTCATTAACAGACCACTTTCTGTACTGTTTCCAGACACAGCCTCAAAGGTACTAAAAACTTATAATGCAGATGTCCATTTCCCCATGTGCCATGGAGACATATGGGGAAGTGGAGGTATGGCCCCACTCATTGTTAACCTTAACACTAGATGGAAGTGGCTGGATATGGGAGTATGGTCAAACTCATCTTAACACTAGATGGAAGTGGGTGGTCAGGTTCACATCATGGTCACTTTACCCCCTTGGAAAGAAACCCTGGTATCTGTTGAATGGAAGGCTGGGTGGCCCTCACACTGGACCTGGATGTAATAGTTAAGAAAAAAATCTGTTGCCACAGCTAGTAACTCTAGCATGACATTCAGTTGAGCCTGTAGCGTAATTAGTATACCAAATGTACTGTCCTGGCTCCTACAGCAACTACCTCATTATTAGTTTTAAGTAATTTATGACCATGCAATGATGATTAAACAACAGTTGTGTACAGAAGATATGTGGATTTATTACATGACATCTCTAGTGTAATAAATTCACATATCTTCACATGCACTCTTTGGTTTTATTCTCGTAATTACTATACTATGTTCAATTTAGTTGTGGGCAAAATGTAACTACGGTCTGATACAAAATTACACATTGGGTGGGATATACTATGAAATGAGTTTATTTGCACGTCGTTTCAGGACAGGTGTCATTTGTCTCCTTTAGCTCAGTCACATTATTCTGTTCACAGTGAGCATACAGCTGGTGCTTTCTTACTCTCAGCACTTAGCATAATTTGATGTAAGTGAATGCTGTGTTTCAGGTATGCAGCAGTATCATCAGCTGTTGGGTGACACTGCAGACCTTGAACAAAGTGATTCAGATGCAATGGAAGTGCAGCTGGCTGCATTAGTGGAATCTCAGCAAGGAAGGTGTGTGTCATTGCTATTTAACCCTTGAATGGTGCTGGGGTTTAAATTGCAACTGTCTGCATGACTGAGGAATACTACATCTAAATGAACCTTACAATACACTTGGTACAGTGCACAGAAGTTGGCACTGTGCAAGGATTTACAACTGTACACAGACACAGAGGGTGGAATTGATGGATTAAATGTTGGTGAACAAAAGTGAATTGTACTTACAAATACCATAGTATATTTCAGATCTGGCTCAGGCCCATATTTTATATTTCATCAAGAAGTATTTATTTTACATTAATATATTAATAATTGTCCAACGAGATGCAACACAGAGCAGTCTATTTATTATTCTGCAAGTTCACTCTACATGTTTTAGGTGTCAACAACACACATCATCAGGAGCACACAAAACTGTAACTACAGCCTCCAGTACTGGTCATACTGCAAAGTATAGAGGTATTTAACTAGAAAGGTATATAATACACTCGGATACTTGTAACTGTTGTAATAGAGTAGCAGGATATATATTCAGCAATACAATGTATTTTTATTGCCTAATATATGTCCTACTCCTCTACTACAACACTGTTACGAGTAACCGAGTGTATTATATACCTTTATAGTTAAATACCTTTATATTTTGCGGTATGACCAGTACTGGAGGCTGTAGTTACAGCTTTGTGTACCCCTGATGATGGGTGTGGTTGACACCCGAAACATGTAGAGTGAACTTGCAGAATAAATAGACTGCTTTGTGTTGCATCTTGTTGGACAATTATTAATATAGATCAGCGATGCACGAAACCATAAACATAAAATATTTATTTTACATTACTGCAAAATAAGGCAATGCATAGAAGATACTTCCCCCCATATATTATATAACTACTGAAGTACAGCCAATCCTTGTTTAATGTTGCCTCGAACAATGCTGTTTCACTTTAACATTAACAAGTTACAGTGACCAGATATTCAGTCAGTTTTTCAGGCCTTAGATGACTGTTATGTTCACTGATAGCTTTCAGGATTTTCAGCAGCTAGACTCTCGGTTATTTTAATTAATTACCGCAATGTGCTCGAGCTGAAGGCGGACTGGAATAAGTACTGAGAAACCACAGTTTATTCAACACAATTCAGCGGAGGGGGCCATATGGTGAAAAGGGGTGCTAGGTGCAGAATTTCTTTCATAAATCAGATGATTATCAGTTTTTTTTGTTTGGTTTTCATTTTGTCTAACCTGTATTAAACTACATTATGGCATGCCAAGATAAGTGTAAAGGTGCCTTATTATATCCTATGTTATGCACACATACTGTTCCTTTGGGAAGTGTCCTGCTCTTTTGCTTGCACCTACACCATGTATTTTCTGTTTCACATAGGCTTGCATTGACTCTAGGGCTGTGTTGTTAATCATATCATTACAAGTCATACCTCAGTAAGTACATCAAGATACCTATTAGGTCTATAGTTTACCAGTCTGCCAATACACAAAATTTTGAGGCCAAAGTGCCTCTTAATTCTTAAATTTGGACAAGTGATGATCACCAATCTGCCAATTTATAGCGGGCAACAAATCAAATGGTAAGCAATGAGTGACTTACTCAATCGTGTATACAAACAGCAGTTCCATTTCATGGCATTACTGATTGTTGTAACACTGGAAAATTTCACACTTAGAACATTATGGTCTGTCATCTCCTGAAGCATATGGACATCTGCTTTTTGTGCATCTCTGCCTCATTACTTGAAAATGAGCTGAACAAAGAGGGTATAGTATAGTCCAGTCAGGCAGCAATATAAAAACAAACTCTAACAGTGGAACCGGCCTACTATACTAATATAGACGGCAAAACAAGCCAGCTATCTGCAGCAGAAATATGTGAAGGTGGGCCACTGCATTATAATTGGAAAATGCCCCATGCTCTTTCGCTCAACATTGTGATTTTCATTAATGTAACCTGAACATTAAACAAGGACTTACTATATGAAGAAATAAACACGCAAAACAGATACCACTCAAGGACAGAAATTAACAGCTAATGCTGTTCAGTGTTAAGGCTGGAAATAACAGCTTGCATGGAATGTTTCAAGCATTTAAACTGGGTGGGAATTACAATTATTGTTTTTAATTTTTAGTTTATTTTGGGACACTGTATTTAGGTTACAGAAATTGATTCTTATAACCCTGAAGGTGGTAGGAACACATTCTTTAGAAATTTTCTTCAAGTGTGTTATTGAACAACACTGTCAATTGCTAAGATTATATGGTATTGGGGATACATGGATGAATGAATGAGTGAATTAACGTGTATGGAACGCTGGTGAAATGGTACTGAGAGGAGAAAACATTAAGTGCTTGGAGAAAAACCTGTTGGAGTGCCATGTTTTTCAAAATAAATCCAACATGGACTGGCCTCAGATTGAACCCTGGCCCCCACAGTGAGAGGCCAGTAACTGTCTGAGCCATGACACAATCTCCTCATAAATGCTGGTACCTACCTACCTACCAACCAAGTACATGGCATCTCTTCATATAAGGTTATGAGTGAATAATTATGTACAGCAAACTAAAGATTTGGTGAGAAAAACAGGTATTCAAAAGTGTACTTAGTTTCTGTTCATACACCCTAATTTTCAACCTGAACTTTTACAGTGAAAAACCCAGAAAGCAGCTGCAGCAGTCTGTGCCATCAAGAGTAAATGTGCCAGACCAAGCACCAGTAACAATGGCCACACCTGCAGTTCAAGATATTGGTGGTAACACTACAAGTACAGAGGGTCATAAAAATGTGGAGAAATTGGCTTGTAGGACAGATATTAGAACACCTGAAGTCACTGGCCATGAGGGAAATCCAAAGGCACAGCTTTCATCCAAGCCTGAGAGAGAGTCAGTGGCTCTACCAAAAGAAGGAGACTCTCTGAAAGCACCACAGCCATCTGTACCTAGGGCAGGTTCCAAGAAACTGCCAGGGTTGACAAAGATGCTGGAGTCAGACACTGAATCACTTCAGCTGGATGCAACTGTATCCAATGAAGACAGTGATGACTTTGACTTCAGCAGTGACAAATAGGGGAAATGGAGGACAAAAAGAAATGGAAGGAGCACCTACCAGATGAAAGGGCCATTGCAGGCAAAATTAGAGGGCATACAGAATCTTTCATTTTCACTTTAATTTCTTGGAATGGTGGTTTTCAATCTTAGTACCAATTTGTTTTAAATGTCACAAAACTAGTGGCATTAGGTAGTGTAGTTTTTATGTTACAAATCAAGAAGGTATTTTTAAAAAGAATATTTTACGAGTTCATTAGAAGTTAGTCATTACTGTGACTTAGGCCATGCATTATGAGACTGAAGAACTGGGGTTGGATTCCAGACGTGATGTTTCTGTACCACCATGTCAAGGATATACATCTGTTCCATAAAAACCCATCACATATCCCTCTCATGTTTCAAACATCAAGTGGTCATCTTCAGGGAGATTACAGAAAACATGTTGGGGATATGTTAATTCTTGTGTGGAACAGATGCAAGTACTAAGGTTATGTTTGATTGTTTATTGATTCTGCTAATTTGTGAGCATTTTTTTTTTAAAGGATGTGAAATATCAGCATGGGAAATGAATTTGTGTTTGCAAATGGCACAGAAGCTGATTCATAACTTTTCATTTCTGGAATATTTAATGAAATAACTGAATGCACCACTTAGATTTACAAGGGCTATAGTTAAAAGTATTCTTATGACAGGATATGCAATCCAGAATCCTCCATCTTCCCCACCATCCTGCTGTCAGTACTAGGCCAGTCTTGGTTTTTTTTCGGGTGGTGGCTTCATGTTACGTGGAGTGTCTGGTTTCTCTGTCTTCACTTCTCGAGGCTCTGTCTTTATTTCCTCTGCAATCAAGCAATAAGCCTCTAATTAATGGAAAAGTATTGGTAATTCATTCTTTTCAGATTTCAACTAGCTGTAAGAAGTGGCTTTCTTGGGGGCTTTAAGAATATAAGTTCTTCAGTCTGAACTTGTGGCCAACAATTATTCACTTAGTTTCATTTAGTAAATCTGAAAAAGTACAAAACACAGTGTCTTACTGCAGAGACAATAACTCTACAGTCTTAAAGATCATAGGCACATTATATAAGCTTGATTTTGAATTATCTTACATCTGACTTAATATTTTAACAGGAAGTGTGCCCACAAATTATGAACACACTTGTAGAAAGGAGGAGAACTTTGGGGGGGAAAAAAAGTGTTGCTTTATCTTACTTGACTTTCATATGTGAGTCGCTTATGGCAGAAATGTGTATAGCATATTTCTTCGGCTTTTAAGATGCACCTTTCTTACATTTTTCTGAACTGAAAATTAGGGTGCGACTTATATTCGGTGCATTATTTTTCACGCTTTGAAAGTCTTGAAAACATAATTTTCCTCAAAGAACAAGTGACCTAATAAAAGAGCTGTAAATTTTTAGGACAGTAAAATGTATCTGCTTGCAAAAATTTTTTTGCTGGAGATCCCTTTGTAAAAGTGGGGTGCATCTTAAATTACTGGGTGTTTTAAATTCAAAGTGATATGGCATACAGACACTTATTGTTAATGCAGGACTGATCACTGCAGAATGGATGGGGTCATTACATATTATGCAGCAGTGATGTCTGCTCTGTGGTGAGCACTCCCATGATACAAAAAAGAAGCCTCATATAAGACAAATTGTTAATGTACAATCTGTGAGCAATTTGTGGATTCAGTGAGCAGGTTCTGCTTTAAGCTGGACATTCTGTATAATCGTACCTGGAGCAGGCTGTTTCTGGGGTGGCACAACGACAGGAACAGGGAATTTGCGAGTCAGCTCTCCTAAGAGCATGTCAACACGATGACGTTGGAAGAGAGAACTTGGTTCCTCTCGCTGTGTTTCCTTCTTTGACACTAAGTGTTCTGGAACCTTGCGCTCCTTTAAGTCCCATGAGTAACCTTTGGAAGGATGATAACGTGAGTAAGAATTCGCTTCTTCAAATGCTGACTGAAGGTGATGCACGGCTGATATCTGTGGTGAGACAAGTACAGTGCAGTGTTAGTGATCATATGGACTGGGGCCATACTTAGTTGAAACTGTTAGTTTTTTAGATGAAGAGTAAAACTTCCCACCCTGGTTTCTATTTCTATAAACAATTCTGATTTCTAGTGCTGACAGTTGAATTTTAACTACAGGGATGGTAAAACGCATTTCTCTCACTGAATTTATCAAATGATGTAGTTAACCAGAATATCCTATGATTTATTAGATTTATTACATTTTTTGAGCTGGTGCCTAGATTTCAAGATTTGTCATGTGCTGCTACACTCAGTAACAAGATAGGCAATGTATGTATGACATAACATTCTGGTGCATTCATGCAACCAATTTTGCAGTGGAAGAGTAAAGAAGTGTTGCATAATCTGAGGGTGTGTTTGTAGCCTTACATATCCAGCGCGCAGTGCGCATGTGCCATACTGTCATGTGTGAACTGCCTGGCTCTACAATATTTTTCCACATTATCTCATAAACAGCACAATTTAAAAAAAAAATTACTTCACAAAAGTCCATTCAGTGGGAGCCATGTGGACAGACAGACAGACACAACGAAGTCAATAGTCACTTTCCACAGTTTTGTGAACATGCCTGGAAATGATCACAGAAACTGCAAGTCTGCATAGCTTACTATTCTGGAGTTGATGACAGAGATGAGGTCAGGAGCCTGGTACACAATTCCAGCAATGATGTAATAATCTGCAAGTGGCGTGGCATGGGTAGGTGAATGACGGTGCTGTTTACGGATGACATAGAGAATAGGCTCTTGCACATGTAGTAGGATGTACTCCAACCCAGTCATATTACTGTAGGGGATAATGACGAACTTACATTATGATTTATAGCAACTGTCGTGGTGTGGAGAGAGAAGAACACAGTTATTATGCTGAAAAGTTGTAAGGCAGAAATAAATAAATATTTGGACAGTACAAATTAAGGTTTCCCTTACTGCATTTGAACTGAAGTAACTTCCATACAGATGACATAAAATTAAATAACTTGTGTTTTCATATTCCAAGTTCTGAGGTTTGCATACTGTTGATGTTGAGAGTGGTAGTCTTGTGGGTTGTGTGACTCTGCAGTGGCTAATGAGGGCAGTATGTTCTTACTGCAGAGTCTAAAAAAAAACTTAACTCCGTGGCCTTAGTCCGCACGTGAACTATACTGACAGAGCGGCCGCCGCCAGTCGGCGAAGTTAGTGCCAACTTTTGCGGATAGAGGGGTGTCACGTGGTCAGCGCAACGGATCCCCACAGCCGTTAATCTCTGTTTTCTAGACCTGGAGCTGCTACTTTTTTCATTCAGGTAGCTCCTCAATTGACCTCATGAGGCTCACGAGGCTCAGTGGACCCCGTTCCAAACCCACTACTACTCAGAAAATCTGGTAGCGGCGGGGATCGAACCTGGGACCACTGTATCTGTAGCCAGAAACTCTGACCACTAGACCACAGAGGCAGTCTACTGCAGAGTCTACCATCCCAAAAAACTCAGAATCCTAATTTTCTGTTAATCATGCTTATCACCTGAAAATAATGGGTCTTAAATTCTGCAGATATAATGAGCTTGGCAAGAATAAATTATATCCATATGTTTCATTCACAGCTGATAAGGGTCATTTATTGAATAGCACATGTAAACTAAAAGGTCTCAATATATGAAAAGAAAACATAATATACAGACTGTACCCTCAGTTCAGAAAATATCACATTAAATGGGTTCCTTGACACCATGCCATGGGTATTACTCCAGAACAGTGTCTTGTTATGCTCTTGTGAAGACAATACTGAAACCTGTGGGTACCACAAAGGGCACAAAACTTCTTCTTAATGTGTGGAATGCCTGTTGTGTTTGTAGAATACATTTCTTTCATTTGGCACAACACTGTCTACGTGAGTGATTATCAGCATCTCGGGAAGGACTGTCTGACAGAAATTTAAGTACTTGCGAATACGATAATGTTCCATAACAAATACAGAGTAGCTTACGTAAGTTGTTCAGGATTTAGACGCTGCATCTTAACAATCTCATTGTTGCACGTTCGATCAAAGAAGGGATTACTCCGTTCAGAGAAATAGTCCATGATGTTGCTTGGATTCAGCATTGGTATCCAAGCACTGTCATGCCAAGATAACCCCAGGGGATTTTCTGTAATAGTTTAAAACAGAAAATAAGATTATATATAAGTACACACACACATACATACATACATACACACACACTATTAGGATGAAAATGTTCAAATGCAGGTCAGTGAGTCATGTAAGGTATACAACTGTTTTAAAAACTTTGTTTGTGTCAGCCCCTTACCATTTAACAATAATGAAATTTTAAATCCATTTATCAACAACAGTCCCTACTCTGGTGCAATAATTTTCCAACATACGATAATGCTCTCACTGAAAATTTGTTCACATCTGAATATATAATACACATCTTCCCAAGGTACTGGTATTCAGAATTTCTATTAAGCAGATTACTACCAACAAGACAAACAACTCTGAAAACTATATAACATATGTATAAAATTTTTGAATCTAAAGGTTCAATTGCATGCTTAAAACTTTGTATGCATAGAACAATTTTTTGGGGTGAGGGGGGGATACATCTGGAATCATCTACAGTATAAAGTATGTGATTATGAAATTATTATATTCAGACAATAATAGAAGCAACTAACAACAAAAACAAAGATTTGCTCCAGGCTCACTATTATGCACTAGTGTGAAGAATTACATTTCCCAGGCTTATCTTGCACGTGTATTTCAACTGACATAAAATAAGTTACAACACTCACCTGACAAACAGGCTTGTCTTCCGGGCATCATTATTCTTTGTTTATGTGGTCACAATGGAGTGGATAAAATGGACTGGAAATGAAGAAATGAACTCACACCTCAGGAAACATAAAATGCATGAAATAAATCTGCAAACAGTAATGAAGTTAGTTTTGAGGGTGCCCCCACTGTATTACTGCCTTGAAAATGTGATGGCATCTGCTGGCACCAAAATCAGTAAGTCTTGCACAGACATAATGCACATCTGGCAAGTGTCCATGCCCCGAAATCAGGTATACAATTTTATGTCATACCATTCATATTCTTATAATTAATATATTGGCCAACAAATATGTTTTTATAATTAAGCGCCTTCACAGTGCAACCATTAAGAACTTAAATTCACACATATTACAAATCAAGGGCTGCACAAAATATATTAAAACTTCATACAAGGAAAATACGTGTTTTAAGACTAGGCACATTAATGTCATTCATGCTAGTCACAAACAGTATATCAAGCACATTTCGAAAACTTTTCACGTAATATGAACGGCATATATGGCCTTACATAAACGCAAAAGTGGAAAACCACGGATCACGCTGTGAGAATTGCATACGATCATAAGAAATTTCCATTAAAAATCAGTTCTTTACTGCAGTAACAGTTTCTGAGTTTCCACATGTCCTTTATGCTCGGAATCACCTGTCAGCATTCACAACAACCCACACTAGCAACCTCTACATTGACACACAAATAACTTATCGGCCAGTAGTACCAACATAGCAGCTGTATGACTACCGCATGAAAGTTTTGTGAACCCCTGAAAACAATTTGTTGTGGTGCCGCAAAAGGCTTGCACCGTCGCTTGTGTGCTTATAGGCGGAATGTCTTAGTGTCTGTGGTTGAAATACAAAGATGGTAGAAAAAAAATGCAATTTGCTTGCAAGTTGTATCACATGATTGAGACTAATCTGTGCTACGTAAGGTATTTCCAATTTATCGCATTTGATGTAGAGTAAGTTTCCGATTTTGATGCTGGAATTTTTACAGTTCAGAATTTTTGAAGCGGTTCTAGTGGATTGCTAAGACAACGTAATGAGGACGTTGTCGTTATTGCAGATGTGTGGAAGTTGTATTTAGTAATAATAAAAATAATAATGTTTCGTCAGTGATGATCTAAAGGGAGTGCATTGTAAAACTGTAAGGTTGGCAGCCTTGAAAGGGGGTGTAAGACTAGGAAGACGAAAAGTAAACAACGTATGTTACGCAGATGATACCAGTCTCATTATTTCTTGAAATTCACGCTCTGACAAAATAATATATCATTGTTCACAAAACATTCTCTTGTGAAATTAAAATCGATCGCATAATAGTTGTATTGACTGCGTATTTTGCGCATGGTGTATGGTACAGTACTATTCATGTTGTGAATATTAACGTTGTGTCCCAACTTCCACTTCACTTACCTAACTGGTTTTATCAACCCTGTTACGTTTAATTCAGAAGAGATTATCAGCATTTGACTAGCATGTTCTAACAATGCACACTGAAAAAAGTGCGATATCAGTGGAGTTCATTATGCATTGAAAATGTAACATTGGATATTCACTATTTGAACGATAGTTTCGTCTGTGTATTTTCTATTATAATTTTTACACAGGGCTCAGCTGTAGGCAAAGAAACTGGGCATGCCTGCAATGCACTGAATCTTGGGTGTGGGATTACAATAAACAGCATGCGACTTACAGATACCGCTAGGTGGGAGAACATATTGAAGCTGTATGAAATTGAGAAACTGAATGCTTTATCATCTGCTGCCCGGTGTAACGCACAGACACCTGGACAGTGGTTGATGGATTATTATGAAAGTGAGCTTGGCTGCACAAGTTATGAGTAGTAATCAACTTTCTGCTCATAGTAGGTAAGGACATTTGCTCTGTGAAGTTGAATCACACATAATCATCAATAGTGTTGTGTGTTGCAATGGGTTGTTTTATGTTGTTTCCTTGTATATCTTGCTCAACTCTGAATGGAATGTGTATCATTCTAACATTAATTGCTTGTAAATTTAGAAAGCACATATCTGTGGACAACTGTGTTTGTCAAGGAGGCTGACATTTTCAGTGGTGTTACATACTATCTTGACTGTGCTGAGATTTTTCATTGCCAACTTAACAGTACAAGTAAGCACTTGAACCTTCTGAACAACAAATATAAGAAACTGTGCTAAGATGAGACAAATGCAATAGTGTACTGAGGGATTATGTTGAAAAATAATGATTTTTTAGTGAAATAATTCACCCTCATTTTCATGCTGTTATTTAACATTATAACTGTGAAATACAGAACCTCAATGAACGTTCTTAATAATCTATACATTATCATATATGCTTTTTTTATGTACATATACTCAGCTTCTTGAACTTGTACGTGGTATTGCACTTTGTGTTCTTATTGTTTTCTGTGTTGACTTTTGCATAACAATGTGCAGTGTTGGAACTTGCGTGTTTTAGTGATGTGTGTACCGTGAGAAAACTGTCACCATCAGAAATGAAGCTTTTTATTTATGCAATCATAGTTATGGCATATTTTATTTAATTTATATCAGGTGGTGACAGTTGTGTATAATAAAGACGTTTTTTCTGCTTTGAGAGCATTCAGCACTGTCAGTAGTTTTGAGTGTGTGATTGTCCTTGTGATATTATTTCAGTAAAACTGTAATGACAAAAATTACCAAACTGTTCGAACTGACCAAAGTAACTTATATGACCAATGAGGCCAAGGAGAGCAAAGTGATCAAATTGTAAAAAACTCGCCTCTAGAGGGTGTAAATGCTGTTTTTTTGTGTTTGACAAGTGTGGCTATTTGGGTCTCCTTACAGAATTCTTCTTTATGTGTAGTTAAATATATTTTATTTTGCTCTGTACTATATTTTTTTGTAGAAGAAGCCAGAAAAGAGAGAGAGAGAACACTGGCATTTACAAAGAGAAGGAATACTTTGCCATCATGGTGACAGTTTTGCATGGGAACCGAGGGGTATTTTATCTCACCACTGCTTTGGTACAAGTAAGTATGAAAGTGTAATTGTATGGTTAAAAATAAGACATTTTGTGATGTAGGTTTATTTTGTTACTACTACTGCTGACATAATACACTGCATAATAAAATGTAGTGTTCACAAAATAACCTCAAGTTTACAAAATAAGAAGGAAGGGATTGGCTTGGGATGTAGCATGCATATAGTAGTGAATAAACAAACAAGAAAACAAATTAATTAAATAAAAGGAACAAATATAATAGATAAGTGAAAAAATAAATTACATTGATCAGTGAAGAATTACTTTAATGTTGTAAATTAAGTAGCTTAAACTAAGTAGATTAAGTTAAATATTTTAAGCCCAATAAATTAATTAAGTAGACTAAATTACTTACTTACTTATGTACATACATCCTACCTTGTTTCCTTCCTTCCTCCCTACATACTCTCTGACTCGCTTGTTCGCTTGCTTACACACTCACTCATTCACTCACGCGCTGCTTGGAGCAGAGTCCTTCATGAAAAAACCAATCAGTTCTCAACCAGTCAAGAAATCCCCTGCATTTCATGGAACTTGAAGGTTCATTACGTCATTCACAATTTCCCACCATCTGTCCGTATCCTAAGCCAGATTGATCCAGTCCATGCTCCCACATTCCCCTTCCTGAAGATCCATCTTAATATTATCATGCAGTCTACACCTGATCTTCCAAGTGGTCTCTTTCCTTCTGGTTTCTCCTCCAAAACCCTATATACACCTGTCCTCTCCCCCACACGTGCTGCATGACCCGCTCACCTCTTTCCTTTCAATTTGATGAACCGAAAAATATTTGGTGAGGGTGTACAGATCATTAAGCTGCTCAAGACTAAGTCAAGTATGTTAAATTGAGTAAGATAAAAAATAAATAAAATGAATTTTATTAACTTATGTGAATGAAATTAAACAAATTAATTAAATAAATGAAATTAAGTATTGTAATTAAATTAAATGAAGTAAATTTCTAAACCAAATTAATTAACTTACGTAAATAAAATTAATCTAATGATATTAAATGTATAAGACTAAAAACTAATTAGGTAAAATAAATTAAATTAAATTAAGTAATCAACTAAGTGGAATAAAGTCCATTAAGTAAATTAATTAAGTACATTCATTCAAATTTACATAATTAAAATATGAATTAAATTAAATTCAATATAGTAAATTAAATGAAAAGTGTAAGTTGATTAAATTTTACTAATTATATTAAGTGATTTAAATTACATGAATGAAAGTAAAAGGTAAATAAATAAATTAAATGACATTAAAATATGGGAGTTAAAGGAAGTTAAGGTGGATTAAATGATGTTAGTTTATTAAGTTAAGTAAAAAATAAAATAAATTATGTTATGTAAATGAAATGAATTGATTAAATTTTATATCATAAACTAAGTTAAATTAATGAAATATATACAGGGTGCAGCAGAAAGAACTCTCCGATTTGGGAGGGGCATAGCTTCGGGTGGGGAGCGCGTCATCAAACAGCGGTGTACAAGCCGTTTTCAGTGTACACCATGGCGTGGTCTGGAGAACATCAAGCCTTTATTGTTGAGGAGTTTATAAGAAATGGTGGGTCGCCAGTAGCAACACAGCGTGCATTTCGCATCCGCTTTGTGCTCGGTCGATGGGAGACTGTTCCTGATAAGAAAACGATTTACCGTTGGGTATCACACTTTAGACAAACAGGTTCTGCATTGAAACAGACATCTCCTGGCCGACCTCGGACCGCAACAGGACCGGAAAATGTGGCAGTTGTCAGGGCTTCGATTCAGAAATCCCCACGATGTTCTGCATGGAAACACGCGGCTGCACTACGGTTGTCTGACAGAAGTGTGAGGAGAATTCTGCACCGAGATCTGCGAATGCATCCGTACAAAATTGCGATTGCACAAAAACTGAAGGGAAGTGATTTTGAAAACCGTAGAAAGTTGTATAGTGACCTTCTGAATGTTCGTGTCACTGATGTTATGTTTTTTTCTGTTGAGGCACGTTTCCACCTCTCTGGCACAGTAAACAAGCAAAATTTCTGATACTGGTCTGAGAGTAACCCTTGGGAACTTCACCAGCGAGCAGGTTATGACCCCAAAGTGAAAATGTGGTGTGCCGTTTTTAACTTTGTTGTGTTGGGTCCATACTTTTTTGAAGAGGACAATGTCACTTAGGGTGAACAGCGATCGTTATTGTGAAATGTTACAGAATTTTTTCCAGCCTCGATTGGGCGAAATTTTCAATTTTCAACATGGTGCTGATAATGTGTGGTTTCAGCAAGATGGAGCAACAGCCCATACATCTCGTCGTTCCCTTTCACTTCTCAGAGAAATGTTTCCTGGACATGTTATCTCCTTGCATGGTGATATCGGGTGGCTGCCGCATTCGCCAGATTTGACCCCCTGCGATTTTTTTCTCTGGGGCTACCTCAAAGCAAAGGTTTACAAACAACGTCCCCTAACTTTGGAAGCTCTGAAGGAGGTGATACGACGGGAAGTTGCTGCCATTACACCTGAAATGATTCTCAAGGTCATGGACAACTACCGAGAGAGGCTACATCAGTTTATCAATATTCAAGGCCGCCACTTGAGTGATGTTTGGTTCAAAACCCATTGATGTAAAACAGCATTCTGTGTACTTTCCAGAAATAAAAAAACATTTGCTGTATCTTATTTGGTTTCGAATAATTCAATAAATGATATAAAATAAACTACATTAAGTAAATTAAATTAATGAAATTAAGTAAATTGGATTAAAGAAATTAAATAAAATGGATTTAATAAAATTTTTAAATAAAATAAGTTAACAGACATGAAATTAAGTAAATTAAACTCCATAATCTAAATTAAAGTGTATTTAATATATGAAAATAAATAAAATTAAATAAACTAAATTCTGTTGCTGGGGTTAAGAATGAGTGGAGCTGTATGTCCTGTATCTCCACACCCCCCTTTATCATCATTGTGTGGTGCTTAATAAAATGTGGAGACACCTGTACCTTATATGAAATATTTTCATATTATTGAGGTGTGTTGCTCACAGCACAAACTGTTGAATGAAAAAAATTGAGTTGGCTTACCATTCAAAATAATTTACTTGTTCACAGGCAGCTGTGACAAAATGCTTTTCCAAGTGATGTAGAAAGGCCACGTGGTTGTAGTCTGTTGATACTGTCGTTTGGGATCCCATTTACTTGAGAGTGAGGAAGAAGATGAGGAAAAGTAAGTGTCTTGTCAGCTGCAGCACAGTGTAGTCTGGCAGAGAGGCACAGCACCATTACAGATGAGGTTACTGCTTTCAGGTTGCAATGGGTGCCCCATCTTCCAGCATAATAGCAGAAGTGTTCATACAACATACAGAGAATTAATATCTTGCACACCTACCACAAAAACATAAAATCATAAATTTATGTTTGTTATGTAGATGATATTTGATCTTTGATCCAAACTACACATACAAACAATCCTAAATGATTTTAATATGATACATCCAAAATTACACTTCACAGCAGAAATAGAACGGTGGGGACACCCACATTGTAGCTCTCCTTCCTCCATCCATTTCTCCGCCAGACAGCACAGCAACACACTCTCTCTCTCTCCCCTATCCTTCTCTCTCCGTAACCCCAGTCTCCGCTCACAGCTCCAAACCGAATGCAGCTTCCCATCACCTCAACACGAGTATTCATTCCACTAGCTGCGCCTACCAAATCTGCCAACTAACCAATGGCAGGGCAGGTCAACCGCGTGAAGTCTGTATGAAAATGGCCACGTTTCCAGCCTGAATTGAATTCAATGCCTGCATCAAAGGAAGGCACATCAAGAAGGACTCGCCAGCCACAACCTCAAGAAGTACTAGCCAGCTGCAACATCAAGAAGGACTAGGCAGCTAACCAACATCAAGAAGGGCCGGTCTGCCATGCTGCCCGCTAAAAATTGTCCACTGACCAGACTGGTGGCCGCCACGTACCCGACGCACGATCTGTCACGCATCTCGCTGTCCACAGCCACAGCCGACCAGACAGTGCTGCCACCTGCCTGGGTTCCACACCGCACAACCGCACTGCGCACTTTCAACCGAGCTGTCACGCAGTGCAGCCCCGGAGCGAGGCTAGACTGAGTATTCTCACGACTATAAGCAACAACCATACTGTACAAGTTCAAGACAAAAATAAAAATAACATTATATGTGCTTTACTGAGATTGTCATTCTGACAATCCTACAGTATCCCACAGAACAAAACAGTACACTACTTAGACATATCCATCCACAAAACTCCCACTAACATAAAAAATTCCATCTACAGAAAACCCACATTTAGCGACACTGTCATCCCCTACACATCCAATCACCCCATACATCACAAGTATGCTGCAATCAAATTTCTATACAGTAGACTAAACACCTACCAACTACACAAGGAAGAATACCAACAGGAAGAAAACATTATCCACAACATCCTTTATAATAATTCCTTCCCAGTCAAGCCACAGAAACCTCCCAACCTTAACCCAAACCAATAACAAATTTCACCAACACACAAGTGCAGATGGGCAGCATTCACTTAACGTAGGTAGGTAAACCACATATATAACTAGTACGTAGGTTTGCTGATAAATTTTGTCTCCACTGTAATATTTTTTATTTACACTAGACATATCTGGATAAAACTGGTTCTGTGTAGTCGCATGGTATCTCTCTTCCATCATACTTCACCTTGAACCCACAGATGCTTACAGTCCTCATCCAGTACACATCGAAATGGAAGCGTTTTCAGATGTTCAGTCCAAACAGCGTGCTGTTATTGGATTCTTAACCACAGGAAAAGTTCCTCCAATTGAAATTCACAGATGAATGTAAGCTGTTTATGGTGATTGGTGTGTTGATGTGAGTACAGTAAGACGCTGGGTAAGGCGGTTCAAAGATGGAGAACTGGGGCAAGCAGATTTGAGTGACAAAACAGGAAGTGGAAGGCCTGTGACTGGAAGTGACCAGCTTCATCAAGATTGCGTTGAAGAACTGATCCGCGGAAATCATCACATCAAACAAAAAGAAACTGCCGTTGCATTAGGAATTTCTAAGGAGAGAGTGGGACACATTATTGGTGTTCTTGGATTTTGAAAAGTTTGTGCCAGATGGGTACTGCGCATGCTGTTTGATGAAGTGAAAACTGAAAGAGTTAGCATTTCTCGGGAAGTACTGGAACGTTCTGAAAAAGAAGGTGAGGACTTCTTAAAGAAGATCATTACAGATGATGAAACTTGGGTTCATCATTATGACCCTGAGAACAAAAGGCAGTCCATGGAATACTGCCATAAGGAATGACCTCAGCCGAAAACATTCAAAACACAGGCCTCGGCTGGAAAGGTCATGCTGACTGTTTTTTGGATTTTGGAACATGTTGTTCTTGCAGACTTTCCTGAAAAAGAAACAACAATAAACTCTCAATGTTACATTGAAATTCTTACTGCATTAAAAAGAAGAACTGAACAGATTTGAATAAGAAATGAAGCACTTCTTCAACATGACAATGCCAGGACTCACACAAGTGCAGCAACAAAAGATGCAATTTAACGCCTGGACTTTTCAGTGCTGCTGCATCCACCGTATAGCCCAGATCTGGCTCCAAGTGATTTCCACCTTTTCCTAAAACTAAAGGAACACTCGAAGTGCCAGCGCTTCAGCTGTGATGAAGAGGTGAAGTCTGCAGTGAGGAAATGTTTTCAAAAACAAAACACCAATTTTTTTTAAGGACGGATTTCAAAAACTAGTGCAGCGTTGGCAGAAGTGTATTGAAGTGCGTGGTGATTTTGTTGAAAAATAATTATGCAGCTTTGAAAATAATTGATGTAGACATATTTATTTTTTTATTTCATTAAAATATCTTTTCCCGTTCATTTTCTATTTAAGTGGAGGCAAAACTTATCAGCCTGCCCTCGTATATTCAAGCACTCGGACATAAGAATAGCCTACCGCATAAATAACACCATACAAAATCATCTAATACATCAAAACCGGAACCCTGACAAATTTTCACTCTTTGGAGTATACAAATTAACATGCCATGATTGCAAGAAAGCATTTGTTGGACAAACAGGAAGAAATTTCACAAGATACAATGGACACAAATGCGCCTTTCATAACAATAGTCATTCCTCCAAATTCACACATCTCAATGAACATGCACATTCCTTCAGAACCATTAACGCCACCATGCAAGTATTACATTACCAAAGAAAGGCCCTCACCTCAACACAACAACGCTTTTACATTCATGTAGAATTTGCTTCCAATAACCATCTGAATGACAGCCATACAGTATTTCCTAATAGTATCTTCGATACCATCCTAAAAGCCTACCATCCATGATTTACTCCTCCCTTCCCTTCTCCCTGCCACATTCCTCTCTCGATTAATATTCCATCAGTTCAACACATGACACAACATGTGCACAACGAAACCAGTCTTCCTCAAGAGATTGATGCGCAAACACACCATCGCTTCCTACTTACAGCATGAAATAATACGGCAGTGTTCAAGGAATTATTTCAAAAGTGATTCTATAAGTTAAACTATATTTACAAAGATTCAGAAACATCGTCATTACCAACAACAATAACCGTACCATTCAGCATCTCTAACATGTAAGTACTATTTACTGAATATTAGAAAACAAGAATGACATTATCTTCATAATCTCAGTTCCAATATAACACTTTACTTTATTCACAGATGAAAAACAGAACTAAACAACCAAAGTGAATCTTCACTCAGTATTACCACACATCCGAAATAGATATTCTACAATGCAATAACAACATTTCAAACCTGGACTTTCAACTGAACAACAAAGTATATGTAGGTCATTTCGAAAGTAACGCACACTGTGTTTGTGCGGCCAGTATGATGATGAAATCATTCTGATTTTTGCAACAGTTGTGGGCCAGACTTCATTAAAGAATATTGTGTGCATATTGGCAGGCTACGTGGTCCCTGTTCTGCAAAACAGAGTCTTGAAATGGAAGAAGAAACTGACTGGATTCAGATCTTGCGCATTGACCAGTGATCATACATTAAAATTGAAACTTTGCGAGGAAAAACCCCAACTTAAATTCATAATGCTTTACATGAAGTTTGCGGGGATAGTGTAGTGGATCGTAGCACGGTGTCACGGTGGGCATCTCGTTTCTCTGAAGGTGGGGTAAGCATCCAAGACGACCCAAGAAGCGGTCGGCCAGTAACGGCAACTGACGACACATCTGTGGTTGTCAGCACCCTGTTGGAAGAAGATCGACACAAATCACGTGAAGAAATTGCACATGAAGCAAACATGTCAACTGCTTCTGTTTGTATGTATGTATTTTAACCATTATGGCACTACCTGGCAACCAGTTCACTGTGCCACCATGGAAAACCACACAAAGGAACCCGCATTGCCAAACAGGAATATCCCCAAT
>Ga0123352_10004963_pt1 | contig 19838 bp, 8 predicted proteins | sample TergutLab28metaG_FD_89700 | JGI IMG/M metagenome (GOLD analysis project Ga0123352, IMG submission 89700) | Labiotermes labralis P1 segment gut microbial communities from Petit-Saut dam, French Guiana - Lab288 P1 | ecosystem: Host-associated > Arthropoda: Insects > Digestive system > Gut ...
TAACTCCGTAACCGTCCAAAATCGGACACATGTTTATATGAACGTTTTTTATCACAAAGACCTAGGAAATCACCTCCTGCAGTTATGCCCTAAAGTCGTGAAACACCCTGTATATATATATATGTCTTTCGGCAGCTAAAGGTTAAGGGGGAGGTTACATATTTCTTCTTCGGTCTTCTTATTGGTGGTATGAATTAAAATTGTTATTTGCTTGAAACAAATACTGTTTCCAGCTTTGCGCAAAGTTTGATTGGGTTTTGTAATTGACAGTGGAGTCCTTCTAACCAGGAATGGCACATAAGTAAGGAAATGAGAGAATGATTTTTTAGACATTGTGTACAGCTAAATAATGTTAAGAATAACACAGCGAAGAGCAGACCGAATCTGTTGCAATCGCTGTCATGGAAAAGTGGGAGAGGTGGCTTAGTAAGTGCTAATAAATTTCGATATTCTACGTAGTGGCAGATTTATTTGTGGATAAAACGAATTTAATTTAACTATTCAGACATTCCTCTTGTTAAAATTGAAGTCCAATTTCAGAAAATGACCTAATTATCTACGGATAAAACAAGAAAGTGTTAGTGAAAAAACTTAGAAATACCCTCCTTTAAAGACAAGAGGACAGACATATTGTTAAGCCGTTGTGCTCTAATCATATGAAAAATGAAGAAGTGTCACAAACAGTCAAAAAGGAAAAGAAATATCCTACTTATAAAAGAAGGCTAACTGGGTTGGTCATGTCTTGCGTACAAAATGTTTTTTTTAAACATGTTACTGAGGAAAAGATAGACAGGACGGAAAGGAGACGAAGTAGACTAAGCATTTACTGGATGACCTAAAAGAAATAAAAATGTTGATGTAAATTATAAGAGAAAGCATTAGAGCTCCCTCTGTTACAACCTAGCTTGGAAGAGGCTATAGACCTGCCAAATACACACTACGGAATGAATGAATTGATGCATGTATGAATGAACGCATGAAGGATTGGTTAAAAGTAAAAAATATAGGAAGAAAAATAGAAGTGACGGAAAGAAGAGGAGGAAGTAGTAAGCATTTACTGTATTTTTTCAAGGTAACCAGACTATAGAGGAAAATGAAAGAGGGAGCACTAGGCCGCAGTCCCTGGAAAACTCTTTCGTAAGAGAGACTACGTGACGATTATGATTATGATGATGATTTAACGTACAATAGTCAAAAGTGATGTGGCTAATCAGAGTGTAATTTGAAGCAGTCATTTCGCGGAGCTCCAAAGAATGCTCATATTTGTGAAAATATTCTTCATGAAAGTAATGCAATTTTGTTTTTCACCGACCATATTTATTCGAATAATCGATCAATGTTTGTCTCATTTGAGTGCCATTCACCAAAGCACTCTAATGCGTGGCCGAAATTGCTCAGTAAATCTGATTAATAACGATGTACCCCTGGCTAGGAGAATGTGATACAAAAAAGAAAATTACTTCCAAAGAGGCGTTCCAGAATTTCCAAATAATTTGATTTTCCATGAATTTCTTCCCTTACGCTACATCTATTATATAATAAAGTTTAATAAACTTTTACTATAATGCATTATAAACAAATTCCAGGAACAGAGTATTTCCTGATAAGCCAATAGTCGCTAAGCCAACCACTAAATTCTCCCATTTCAAGGGACTGAAATTTTTACGCTGTCGTGTTTACAAAATCCCTAAATTTAATCACATAAACATAATCATAACTTCTATTAGATCCATTTTAGTATCATATTCCAAACTAAATCTATGTCTTCAAAGTAGTTATTAAGTGAGGAGGGCATGCAGACAGACGGAGAGTGCAGTAAAAATGAGTATATTTTTTTGCCACTTCTTGTTTTAACCTCTCTAGAGTTCTACAATTCAATATTTTTGTAACAACCGAAGGCTTTTTTTAAATATTTTAATGTGTCTATTCAAACACGTTTGAAATTCCTCAACATAAAATGGATAAACACAACAAAAACAAAAAAATATATGAAGAAGTGTTGAGATTCTAGTTTTTGTGTTTCCTGTAGGCAGACTAACACAACAAATATAAAATAACTAAATAATGAGGTTGGTAATCATCAGTTAAAAATTTGGTTAAAAAAGAGGGCTCACTTTGGCTAATTTCTGTTTGGACTGTCTGTACCACTACTTCAACACATGTGAGGTCAAATGACCGTCACCCATTTTTCGGGCACATTATTTACGAGGAATATTTACTGATTTTTTATGGATTTGTGATCAGAATTTGAAGCTTTAAATTCTCGCTGTTGCCTGTCTAATGTTTATATTTTCTTATTTCGTTATGGATCGACAGTGCCAGTGGACCTAGACCTCCTGATTGTTGTGGTTTCCAAATCATATTCAGTTAGACAAACCACAGTCTGTATGACTCCTGGGGACGTGTGATCTGTCAATCGCAGACACATCTGTCTGATAATACTCATCATCCACAACAGACAAACATCTATGGCCCTGGCGGGATTCAAACCCACAATAAAGGGAACAGCGGAAAGCCTACGCCTTAGATCCCGCGGCCACTGGAAATGGCCTTATGTTCTTATAAGACATAATATGTTATTATTTTATGTTAATGTAAAATTTTTCGAGCTCGCTGTGAAGCAAGTCAGCATAAAATCATAATTCTGTGAACTACACGCTTCTTATCGTTATTGGCTCAGAGTTTCTAAAATTTTAAATCACATTTCTAGTGTTTTTGTTTGGTGTAGGAGTGTTCATATATATTTCATATAGTTCACGAATTATCCATCTGTAAACTAAAGTTGTTTCTCGCGTAGTTCTCGAGAAATAACAAAGGGCGGAGTCAAGATGTCTACCAATAACTAAAGGATGTACTATCTCAGATCAATTGAAATGAGGTCAATAGAAAGTGGAAGAACTATTTCGTTAGGTTTGTAGTAATGAATCTTGCAGATGTGTTCCACGTTTTATACATTGCTCAGCAACTCAAGCTAAAACACTCACAGTTTCGGAGACCGTATGTGCCTCATGCAGTTTGCGATGGGCCCACTAGGGCACGTTCTTTTTTCTCGTAATACTCGAAGAAGAAGGGAGAATCAGCCTTCCAGACGTTGTAGGTTTGTCATTATTTGAAGAAGGAACACGCACAAAATATCAATTCAACTCTGACCATAAGCCACAGTTGGAAATTTTTAAATATTATTCCTGTCCTGCTGAGGTATGTCGGTAGAGAGAACTTGTGAGTGCTCGTGGTTCTGTTTCTCTTCTATCATTTAGATATATGCCGCATTGAATATAGATTATTAATATTAAAAGAGCGGTAAGTTGCACACTGAAGGAATTGTATATGGTTTTCGATTATCGAAAAATGCACTGACAGACTTACAATTTTGCGATTAATTATGGTTTCTTATGGAGTGTGATGTTCTCGACTGTTCGTGTTAGAAGGTGACGGAAAAGTCACCTTGCACCTACAAGATTTGTAGTGTACTTGTATCTGCACTTTAAAACACAACTTGGCAGGTGTAATTGAAGACTTGCGTCTCCCAAACCCTCGAGCTGAAAACTACAGACAACCGTCTAGTTAACCGTGACTGACGTGAGGCTTGCCAGTGTGGAAATTAATTTGTAATGTAAGGTCCAAATGTTTTGGTGCAGTATGTGTTGTTTAGGGGCGAATATAGAGAAATATCAAAATGAAGCATGCAACAAGGTGTCCTCAATGTGATGTGCCACATTAAAACACAGCGCAGCGGTAGATTAAAAAAGATTAGAGAATTTGTATGAATTATATATCAGCATAGGTCAGGCAGGTCAACAATTTTGCTGGAAGACAACATAATTGATATTTATGATCGCATCATGAAAAGTTCAAAAACATCTATTCTTATATTTAAGCGGTATATAGGTGACACTTATAAATGGAAAAGGAAAGCTTCATAAACTCAGGAATATTTAAATATTCTTGAGTTTGTGACTATAAGATAACTTCAGTGTACTATGTAAAAGGTAAAGCTACCCCTTACAGACTTGAAGAGGGCCTGAGGGCTCCAGGAGGTTGAGAATCCGAGAATCCATAGACAATCGGCATACCAATGTGACAAGGTTGTCACCCCTAAGCATGGACTGCCTTTACTCCACATGAAATATTAATTGTTCTCATTCATGTTAGGGACTAAGTCGACCCAAGGGCCGTAGTCCGGCTGTTAAGTATTATGTCGGTGAAAAATCCCATGACCGCATGGTAAATCGAACCCACGACCTTACGACTTGAAGCACAGTGCCTCAACCAATTGCGCTACCGCGTACCTCGTTTACTACAAAACAGCCAATGTTTCACCGATGTATTCGAGTGCTGCTGGCAGCTAAAGATGAAGAAGTCTGGTCCTTCCTTTTTTCATCAACATAACGTACACTGGTGTTAGTTAGAAGGTTAGATCAACTTTCTAAACAGCTTGTTTGTCTGGGATTAAATCACGTACAAATCATTAGACATCAATATACGATAACATTACTCAATTATTATACCAACCACTGCACATATATAAAATTAATAAAATGTTACACATTAAAACAGTAAAACGCTCCGACATGTTTCTGTCCTAGGCCCATCATGAGGGAACCATATCGTCCTTGCTAAAGTCACACTATAAAAAGTCACATTAATTTCGCTGTACCAGTTGGGTATTGTGGCAGCATGCCGTGTTGTGTAATGTTATGTTGCGGAGAGTGCCCTGTTACGGATGTGCATTCAATACCCAACCGGTACAGCGAAATTAAAGTGACTTTTTATAGTATGACTTTAGCAAGGAAGATATGATGGTCCTAGGACCGAAACATGTCGGAGCGTTTTAATGTTTTAATGTGTAAAATTTTATAAATTTTATGTATGTACAGTGGTTTGTATAATAAATGAGTAACTCGACAACATGCACGGTGTAACAATGAAAATACGATAACATGTTTGGTGTAGTGAAAGGCATCACGTGAAGTATAATTGATTCAGTGATGTGTGGGCCTTAGGAGGACGAGTCAAGAGGGAACTGAAGGAAGCTGCATGATCGAAAGCTTCATGATCTGATCTCGTAACATATTCTGTCGTAAAATGGAGATTAATGCCATGGGCATTGCATGTGATTACTGCGCACGGAGAGAAAAGACACTTGGAAGGTTTTGGTGGGGCACTTAACCTTTTGATGCCTAATGTCAACTATAGTGGTCGTACCGCACCGCTAACCTCTAAAGTTGCATTTTATACATTTATTCAACAAATATAGTTACTGAATATTTTAAACATGGTATATACCCTCCGTTTTTTCTCTTCAAAATGCAGTTTGTTTCATAATTCTAACGTATTTTGTTCCTGTATTATTCACATTTTATACACAGGGTGTGCTAAAATTAAAAAAAAATAATTCCGGCGCCAAAAGGTTAAAGGAACGAGGCTACTTGGAAGACGGAAGATTAGTTGGGAGGATAATATTAATATAAATCTCGAAGAAATAGAGTGGTGGTTGCGAAATGTATTGATATGTCTCAGGATAGGAAAAAGTGGTGATTTTTTTTTAAAATTGTCAATGAACTTCCGGCTTTCAACAAGCTAGCTAAAGAACTATCAGCTTCCGAAGAAAGATGCCCCACCATGGAGTTACTTATATTTTCAGGACTCATTTAGCTCAAATAATTATCGCGATATAATTCCGTAGCAGCCGTTCATTGAAGAGATAATCGAGGATAAAATTACCAAGAATTTCTTCCAACATTATAGAGAGCCTTAAACTCTGTGTTACAGGGTTAGAGGCTTATTTATCCATGACTCCTCTTCATGACCTCTTCGGTGACCGAAATATTATCAGTCACATTTTTCCACCGACTATACACGATCTTACACCCCTCTTATACTATCTGTGTAGGACAATGACATGTGTATTCTACAAGGACCATTCACGTACCCTGCACACTCTAAAAGGGAAAACGGCTGACTTCATTAGACGTGTTTCTTACATTTAACGGTCACGATTCTACGCCAGCAAGGTGCAAAAGAAGAAACTTGCCCACATGAACATGAGCGTCACTTCGAACAATTAGTATAATGTAAATACCTTGTGCCGTTCAAACTATAGACTCTATCACGTATTCTCTTTATAATGAGTAAATTGTGACATCTCTGTACGTACGTGTTAGTAACAAGATGAAAAGTATTTTTATAAATTTTAGGATGTAACATCGGATGGAGGCGTTCGAATAAAATCACCGATCCCATGTGCCGCGCGGTCTAAAGCGTAGGTCTGAGGCTGCTCGCCTGCTGAGATTGTGGGTTCGAATCCCGCCGGGGTCAGAAATGTGTTTCTATTGTGAGAGTTGTTTGTTTTCAGGTAGTGGTCTCTGCGACGAGCTGATCACTCGTCTAGAGGAGTCCTACCCACTGTGTGTGTGTGAGTGTGAGAGTGTAATCAAGAGCAACAATAACCCTGTACACCGAAACGGAGTAAGTTGAAAGTAGTCAGAATTAAAACAGAAAATCAAGTGACATTACAGATAATGTTAATTATCTGTAATAGTAGCAAACAAATTCTATCAAAAGCTCCTAGTCAGTAGGCTCGAACAAAAAAGAACTGTGGCATTGTAGCGGGACTGCGTCTGTCGACTAAGATTTCTGATGTTTTTGCAGACTCTGCAAGAAAATTTCAAGAAAATGCTTCGAATTAAGAGAGGACTGTTTTCTTCCAAGTACTCTGCAATTAATCATTCACTATGGAATCTAAAACTCCGCAATATGTGCCCTGTAAAACTGACAGCGCAGTTAAGTGCTCTTTAAATAAATAAGGTACTGTAGAAATTCAAATCAATACGTCAAAAACACATGTTTTTGTTTCTGTCTTTTATTGATTCTGTGAATTATTAATGTAGCACGAACCGTGAAGTTCCTGTAAAAATAATATTTCTGTGTAGTTTTTCTTTTTCACAAGACTATCTTTCAACACACCATGAAAATAGTGTCTGTAAGTTGCGAAACAAAGATTTTCCGGTTCATTAAAAAATTACTTTTAAATTTTCGGAAATTTTGACATGCCTCAGTAAGAACATCTCTCTAAATTCTGTCCTGATTAATCATGGTTATTCTCAATCTATTTATTTTCTGTCAACTAATTTTTTATTGTGTAGCTGTACCAAAGGAAATAACTACAGTTGCCGAATAGCATACAAGAGCTTGACTTGGGAATTAGCGTTGTCAGCTTAATATCATATAATATCGATAAGATTTTTATTGTAGTCTTATCGATATTTCTGGCCATGCTGTTGGCGAAAATATTTTGTCTTTTACGGCCCCACATTTATTGCACAAGTTTCACAGATTCCATCACTAGACATTATATGTCTGCCGAACGCCGTATCAAAAAGCGAAACAATTTTAATACATTAACTGTCACTTTTCACTCCGCATTTAACATAAGGACTAGTATTTATCCCTCTACTTTTTTCGACTTAAAATTTTACCACTTAATGACGTCCTCAGTTCCTGCTACATGTCCTGTCTGTTTTATTCAAATAGAGCAGCTCAGATTCCTAAGCCCTTAAACGGATCAAATTACAAATCCAATTTTTATGCAAGTTTCTCTGTTTTTGTATTGCAATTTTGGACGAATTTTTTTCTGTTTATCCAATTCCAAATAAATTTGGTGGTGATTCAAAACACGCCACATTCACAAAAAACAATACATAAAATTCTGTTACTGTGAAAGTTAATGTTTAAAATTTATGAATTGGGAGACTGAAGAAAAGTAATTCTAAAGTGAATGGTAGCAAGAATTATCCAAATTGGATCCAACTTTAGTGACAACTTAAATGCCATAGCAGTTAATATTGAAATTCGATTTTTGCTGTTGTTTCAAAGGACTTCATTTTGAGATTTATTTTCCTGTCTGTTGAAGGGACACAAAATGGATAAGCGTATATATTTTTCTTTACTTGAACTTCTAGATCAACACACTTGCCGGCGTCTAAGGAAATATCCTTCTTGTTCTTTACGACAATTTATTACTTTCTTGGAATTAAATTTATAATTAAGTGCATAAATCGAGGATGTCGGTTTGATGAAAGAGGGCATTACACATTTCTTAAATTTAAATTTTTAATGTATTTAATAAATAGCAACTTTGAATTAATTACTCACTTGCAGCTTCACAAAAATTCTGTTACTTTAAAAAATTCGTAAATCGCTGTATAAATGAAGAAATGTTTGAAAAAATCTGTTTGTGAAGTAATTCTTCTTTGTCAAAATTGTTTATAAACGACAAGTTATTTATTAGCGTATAACGTTGGAGACAAATTGTCACACAGGAAATATTCTGAGACTGTTCTTATAAACAAGAGACCTCCTTCCTGGGATCCAGATATAAGAAAATCTTTGTCGATTCCTGTCTCAATATGAACACTTTTAGTTCCCACACTGCGGTCGAGTCAAAAGACCGTGTGACATGCAATTTTATTGACGTGCAACTTTGAAAGATATTTTGAGTTAGACAAGATACGCTGCTCTAAACACCCGTGTCATATTGAAAACATAAGGTATATTTTCTCTCGACGTTCTCAATAAAGCATGCGTGTTTAAGCAGATTCTCCATAGTTCCAAAATGGAATATTGAAATTGTATTAACAACCAATGTTCTATCTCAGCTGTGCATTTTAATACTTCACGCAGCAACGTGTGTGCAGAGTGCAGAATTTTTAATATGAAAGCAGGTGGCAAATTTGTTTGCCACAGGGCTATAAAATCTTCGGGAGAAGGCGAGTGATTTTTAGAATTGAAAATAGTGACCTTGTATTTCTCGTATTCTATTTTCATTTACGTTTTCCTCTCAAGTTTGTATAAAGTATTGTGCTCTCTACAAGGTTTTTATGAACCCCGTTGAATATAAGAAAGTAACATCTAGGTACTTTCTTTCTCCCTACTAATTACAGATGTAGAAGTTTATGGTTGCACCTGATCACTTTCACAATACAGACACACAAACGTTAGGGCCCTGGACGAAAGATCGGACCCTCGCAGAGAACCAGAGCTGACAACACGCAGCAGTCACAAGGGACAGTCATCCACTTCACTGGTGGAATTCGGATCCGCAATCCCAAAAAGGGAGCTGCCGCAAACTCACTCTTTATACTGCGCAACCCCTAGAATCGGCAGATCTAGATACTAACTGAATTAAATAGTGAAACAAGTCATCTATATGTTCGCCAAAACGTATGAAATAAAAATTCGAAAATATAAAGTGTGCTTTATCCCAAAAAAATATTTCTAAACGCGATAGCATTGTACAGGTTTGAACTAATAATACTCCGATGTAGCAATTAGAGAAGAGAAATTTATGCATTTATTTCTCAGTACCCTATGGTAAACAATAATATGCCAAACATAATTTTACAATTACATTTTCAGTTTTCGGACACATAAGAGAAAAAATTTAAATGCATACATTTTTAGTAGAGATGTAGTATGTGGGGTTCTTTTACTTTAAGATGTAATTAGTTATCCTCAGATTAAAGGTTTAGATTTATTCTGGTTAGATTAAAAGTATTTGTATGTCGTTCCTAAATTTTGAAGGTATTTGTATGTTATTCTTAATTTTAGTAGAAAACAGCTTCTATATTTTACATCGGGGTAACTGATTCTTCATAAATTTTGATATGATTTGTTGATGATTTTATAAATTTAATGATATATAATTTTGAAAATAACTTGCTGATTCTTTATAAAGAAAAAGACGGCATCTCCATGTGTTTAGACTCTACACGCGATTCATAAAATTTTTTATTTGCACGTGAAAATTACGTATTGATTTATCATAAGCTTCAATAAAATAATAAATGATTATTTACCATTTGCTTATGATTCATAAATTTCACGACAATTGTAAAATGACAGTAATGGTTTTAATAAATTAGAGGCTTACTAAATAAGGAAATTAAAGGCTGTGTTTAACCCACGAGAACATCAGATATTAAACTTAGTGTGCAAAAATTGACGTACGGAAACTTTAGAAAACATTAATTTCCTACCTTCCCTTCAGAAGCTAAATGTCGACTGGAAAATGTGCAGACGGCGTGCAGGCGACTTCGTGCAGCTGGCGCTCAGGCAACAAAGTCCGTCGTGTACGTCGGGTCCAGCGTCCTTTCCGCCTTATATATGGTTTGTACACATAGCAATGTGGTAGTAGGCTCAGCGTTCTGCTTTCCCGCCCCCACCATCGACGTCGTGACGTCACTAGACTTCGAACCTATCAGGAAACACCTTCTTCATGCGCTCACCTAGCTGTGGGACCAGTTACAGAAATTGAGATTGATAATATATCGCGACAATAATTCCGCTTGTAAATTACGTAAAGAATGTGTTCGCCTCAAGCGTTAATCAACGGAGAATATGCTTGATGGCTGATAATAAATGACACAAGTTAGTTTCGTTTAGTACACCTTCATATTCAGAAGTGTTCCATAATTTTAGGGAAGGATATAAGAATTATAAAGGCATGTGCTTGAGTTACAAGTGTTTACTTTCAATATTACGCACTATGTTTGAAGATGAGATACAATTTTGTACCCAACGTTTCGAGAGTTTGTATTATGGCTTTGCGCTGTGTCACACTATATCCGCATAAGAACTATTTTTCTTACTTTCATACAAAATGCGATAAATAGAATAATTGTAATTATATTGTTATTGTTATAATCACTATCGGCGCCAGTTCTAACAACTTTAAATGTATTGTATCAAGTCTCTTATATCAATCAATCGCATCGTCGCCATGTTTGAAATTGTTGAAATGTAATTTATATTCATGAGCCTGCAGACTGTGAACGTGTTTTTTTGAGGCTACTAACTTTTATTATCGGCTGAAATGATTCATTACTTATGGTTGGAAGGCTTTTGCTACGTGTGATGTATTTCGGTCGGTTAGCTTTGAGGAAGATTGCGTTAAATATCTGTGGTAATCTCATAAACCTTTTACTAATTTGCTGAAGAACTTTTGAGCTATAATCTCTTGATAGAGGCGATAGTAAGGACTCAGTTCTTCCGCAATATGAGTCTGTCTGTATGGGAAGTCTGATCCTGGCTTTGCGAAGCAATATAATATCGAAATGTTCAGGAATAATTCTTGGATATATTCACACTTGAAGATGACGAAACTGCGTGGTATCGAAACGTCGGGATTCATTTACTCATTTGCAAAGTGTCGTCTGACGAAAGAAAGAAACCTTGTATCTAAGACACCAAAACTTTTTAAACGCAATATTTAGAAGCCATTCTGGCTACCAACACGTAAACTTGACATCCTGATTGGAACCAATGTAACAACCTAGAGAACTACATCCTGCGCATCTCATGGACCAGTTCTGCACTGCTAAAAACGAATTTTGTAATATCTACAAACATTTTATGCCCAAATTTTTGATGTACTGAATAATCCATCTATTTTTGTACATAGGCCTTACTGATGGACAGTAACTCTCTGAAGATGAACAAGATAGTGCGAAACTTGTTGGATTTATATCAAATTGTGTAAAAAAATGTAATTTTAAAGTTCTTGTATTTGTTGGCTTTATTATGAGCATACGTTATTCAAATTTGCCAATTACGAGTCGTGTTAGGCACATGATAAGACCCAGTCTAAATGCTAGTCGAAACTTTGCTTATGGAACCATGCTGGCGTGTGCTTTCATCTTGTAACTCTACAATATCTTGGCCTTTTTTCGGATTAACAAGAGTGAATGCATTATCACCATAAGTCTGCAGGATTGATCTCTGTTTTTATATAGAGAATGGAAAGGTCTGCTCTGGGTATATATATATATATATATATATATTATAGCGAGAAAGTTGTCAAAACCTGATGATAGCCGCCACAGGCCGAAACATGTAGTTTTTCCATTGCTAACAAACACCATCATTTAACCATATATTTATAGCTGTGTTTTTGACTGAATTTACCTCACCTTATAGTTTAAACACACAACGGGGTGGCATACCTCAGGACTACATATAATATGCATATTGCATATTGCATGTTGCTTATTGCATATTATATATAACTCTTATAACAAGAAAGTTGTCAAAACCTGATGATGACCGCCACAGGCCGAAACATGTAGTTTTTCTATTGCTAATAAACACCATCATTTAGCCATATATTTATAGTTGTGTTTTTACTGAATTTACCTCACCAGGTAGTCATTAAATATACATTGGAGATGTGAGGTAGTGTTGACGGTAATTATGAAAACAGCAGTAGTATCTTTGAAATCAAAAGAAGTAACATCCTAAACTAAATTTGCCTACAAATTTCCACTCTCTTCTTAATGTAATAAATTAACCACATCGGTATCTCCTAGGTATACAGGACAACATGGTCTGTCGGAAGCTATTAGCAGGTTTGAGACTTAAAGGCAAAGTGAAAATATGTTTTGCACAGAACACGAAGTTTTTAATGTTGAGTGCCACGTCTACTGATAGCCAGTCTTGTGCAGATGGACAGTATCGTGCCTCATAACTGTAGCCACCTTATAGAATATGGTGGCCTATTGAGTCAAAGACAACAGAATACGTCTTTCACCACAAGTTACTTTCTAGTGACGTCGTCAATTTGCGTTAAAATTATTTTCAATGCTGTTTCGCTTGAGGTAATGCTATATTATGTCGTAAAATTTATTACTTAATTTGTATGAAAAGTTAAGTGTGAACCCACCCGGCTTAGTGCTATTTTCAAGTGTATGAGTCAATATTTATTTTTACGTTAGAGGGTTACCAGCCTGTTAGCACAATCACACCCCTCCCCTCCTCCCCTACCTGGAGTACAAGGGTATCATTCTTTGTCTGAAACATGATCCTCGGTTTTTCGATCAAGTGTGCTCCAACTGGGAGCTCAAGTTTTGTTAAGAATGGATGGAACAAGAATTTCGAAGATCGCCTTCAAATATAAAGCCAAAAGTAGAAGAGATATTGGTCATCCAGGAAAGAGATGGGAATTGTGAAGTCGGAACAGGACAAAGGTCTAACCATTGAACGGAAGATAATGATGATGATGATGATGAGGATGACAATAATGATGATGATTATGCAAGTAAAATTTATATGAGCGAAATGCAGCTCCTTATGACTATGGTAGGTCTTAAATGTGACGCCGGGCAAGTGAGCAGAGAAGTACAAAGGCTTCAGAATAATTGTCCCTCTACTCTTTCAGTGCTGAAGAGATATAAAATGTCCTACACGTACTACAAGTTTAGGGTTCGAAGTTTACATGCGGGGAAAAGTCATATTTTGGCCTTCTGGACAATAAATTTGTGTAGGACGTTAGGTACATATATGTGTAATTCGGAGGAGTATCCTGCCTAGGCCATTCGGAATGAAGTCGTACCGAAAAGAACTGTGACAGAGTGTTGGTCTGTCCACAGTACAGAAGTTGTGAAGACATGTAAGATAACTCGAATATGAGAGAAAAGGGCCATCCCAGTGGCCCCGCTGACTGAAGCATGGACCTGAGGCAGCTCGCTTGCTGGAATTTTGGGTTCAAATCCCACCGGAAACATGGACGTCTGCCTGTTCTGTTGTCACGTATAGGTCCCTGTGTCGGGCTGATCACTCGTCCAGAGGAGTCCTAACCAGTGTGATGTGACTGAGTGTGATCTTGAAGCCTCGATAATGAGAAGGCTCTGGCCTGCTAGGGGCTGTTGTCCATAAAATCTAACAGTAAAGAAATAAGCACAGAGTTTTGATTACAACAATATGTGAATAATTGTAGCTTAATAAACTTACGAGGAAATGAAACATTGGTCCCGATGACAGAATGTGGATCGGACTGTCTTAGGATTGTGCTCAGAATCAGACTCGGGATCACCGTATTAAATATTCGGATTCCGCTGTTAAAGAATAAATTAACAGTAACTCTTTTCACCTATATTTGGCAGCAATAAAAGCCTTTGACTTCACCAGTGACTACATACAAATTATCTTCAAGTGAAGAAGACATGATCTGAAACCTTAATCAGTAAATTAAGAAGGACAAAATATGCATAAGCTTAAGTCACATCTCCTGAGACAGATTTTAAAGAAAGGGTGGAAATGTTTTCGGCATAATTCTACATAGTTTTAGCCGATACAAAATCAATTATTGGTCAGCTGTTTTTCGCTTTAGAAAATTTTATAAGTGTAACTAGATTAAGAATACCCTTCAGAATAAATCTGCCCAGTTGATGTCAATTACAAAAGTATCAGATACCCTTCTGTACTTGTACGTAATTTCAGCAAATTTTCTTTCTTGTCTGTTAAATCGGACACGATATTTAACAATTTGAATCTCCGAAAACAAGATAGGCTGAACGGGTCATATTACTTCCACTGTTCTTTCGACATTTCAAATTATATTTAGACCATAAAGGACAGAGAATATAAAGGCAAGCGCGTATGGGTGCGGCAAAAAATGGCCTTCCCTTATTTCAGTATTCTAGGTTTAGCTTGGAAATTGAAGTATGGCGTAAAAATATCTGTCAGGAAACAAATATTTAAATTAATGCTAATGAGAGGGATTATTTTTTTCACCTTAAATTCTTTAGTTACTTATCTTACATTAAAGTATAGTGATGTGTGGTAATGTGCGTGTATCTTCTGCACGTGTGTTCTCAATTTGAAATTGATAGAAATTATCTATTTTCATAGTACATTTTAATGAGAGTTTTCATTAGACTTAACCCCACACATCAGTCTTTCATTATCCGCAATCAGTAATAAAAAATGACGATCGCACGAATGTGTGAGTGACAGACAGACAGACACACTAGCGATAAATAATACAGGTTTCTAAAATAATTGAAAGTAATAAATTTTGAAAACAGTTAACGACTTGTGTTAAATCAAACTCAGTAGGCTGTAAAAAGGCAAGTCACGTTAAAAAATCAAATTTAGCTTTCAATTGAACGGAGATATAAATCATTCGACCGTGACATTTGAAATTACGAATAATAGCAATAGGCTAGCCCACATATGTCACAGGTTTTATCAGTCAATATATCATAAGTAATGTCGTGGTGTGAAGCTTTAAGTCTATGTTATAATATTAAGAATAGAATAGAATAGTAATTGGGTTCGAGCCCTTCCGGGTCCGACGCACCTAGGCTTTAAAACAGGCCCTTTGTGCCCCATACTTTATATTAAGTTATAGGAGCCTTGTTCCTTCAGCAAAATTCCAGATAGCCCCCCCTACCCAGTGTCCTAAAGTCCCCTGCCCCCCCCCCCCCAAAAAAATAGGAACCAAGACATGACTGTTTAAGTCATTATGTGTAGATGCTTTCTATTGGAGTTCCCCCTGACCGGAGCCCACCATAGAATCCTTACAGAAGTCCCCTGTTTTGGAGCTCTGCTTAGACTCTCATTTACTCTCATTCTCGATCCAGCGCGATCAGGGGAACTGTATGGTCCACCAAAGTCGAGCCCCTATACTTGGTAAGGCTGAATACAACTAAGAGGTCGCCCGTTATCCCAGAGGGTGCCGTTAAAGACAGACTCACCCACTGTTATTCATCCCTTAGGCACGACACACACACCGTTGGAGTGGGGATTGTTTTTCAAGGTTTACTCCTTTAGATCCGCTGTGTTCTGCGCAACAGGTTCACCACTCGTAGGATGTGGCTTCTCACCACGCACAGACGGTCTTCGGCGGAAAGAGGCTATAATCCGCATCTACAGCCTCTGGAGAATAGTTAGAGCCCTCCTCAAGCCACCATTGTCACCTCTCGGTAATACGGTGACCCCGGTACGGCTCAGCCGACTCCCCTTGACCCCATATGAAGCCAAATAAAATAATGTATACTTAATAAACAGTTGTTTGAAATAATAATAATAATAATAATAATAATAATAATAAACCGCGCGCGTACTTCTTAAATTTCTAACGTAAAAATACAAAATTTTATCATGGACAATAGCATTAAATGTTTGATATACTGTAACCACAGAGTACCTGCAGTAGCAGTAGTAGTATCAGCAGTAGTGGTGTTGTTGTTGTTGGTGGTGGAGGTGTTATTATTGGTTGTTGTGGAGGCAGTGATAGACAAAATTGCGCTAGTATCAGCAGAAGCAGTATTAGTAGTACTATTAGAGTACACGGAGGTGGTGAGAGAGGAGGAGGAGGAGGAAGTGGAAGAGCAGGAGGCTGTATTTGTTGCAGTGGCTGTAGTGGGAATAAGGAAAATGATGAAGTTGCTAATAGTACCAATTGTAGTAGTAAATGTTTACAGTAATATGAGAGTAGCTTGCCTCATTAATTAATTCCTTGTTTTAATTGTCGATATTCAGTCATTCATGTTAAACAGGACGGATGTTGATGGATAAAGTCCTGCAGCAACAGCTATGCAGAAAAAGGCATTGTTTAATCAAGATAATGAACAGTGAGCCGGTCCCTGTGGTCAAGCTGTCTAAGGCGTGGTTCTGCAGCCGTTCGCTTGTCGGGATTTAGGTTTCGAATCCCCCCAGGGTGATGGGTGTCTGCCTCTTGTGAGTGTTGTGCGTGGTCAGGTAGAGGATCCTGCGACGGGCCGATCACTCGTCCAGGGGTGTCATACTGATTGAGGGAGTCTGAGTGTATTTGATGAAATACATAGAAGAAGCCTAGGCCAGTAGGGATGTCGAGCCGTTGGAAAAAAATAAGCAGTAAATTTGCAGACATTTAGGCATCTCTAAACATGAAACAAGAGGGAGAGATCACACTAAAAATTGACAGGTATTCGATTTAAATTTCCCTACTTAAACCCCCTCCGTTTGAGGTCTCTAAATCATACGTCATCTGTTTACACTGAACGACACGTACACAATCGGCAGGAATCCGCTGTACGAGGGATCAGCCCGTCGCTGAAAACACTACCTGAAAAAAACCAAAAGTCATAAGAGACAGACGTCCATGCCCCCGGCGAGATTTCAACCCGCAATCGCAGCAAATGATCGGCCGAAGACCCACGCTTTAAACCGCGCCACGCAACAATCGGCCTGGTTGTTTGTTGCTAAAAAAAAATAAGGTGCCCAGAAACAAATTATTTAAGTATTTCGGTAAATGTAGCTTGCAATACCCTAAAAAAAAATATGTAAAATGGAAAATGCAGACATTAAAATCTTTGTACAAAGGCATATAATTAATTACATGATACAGTTAGTCATTTGATTCAGAGTGATTTGAGTTTCGTGTACAGTAAAGTTTAGTCTGTGTAGCTGACTATGCCGTGGTGAAGGTACGTGGAACCTCACGTGACGCCCTGTAACGCTACAACGGTAACTATTTACTTGGCAACACTCTCTTCGATTTTCGATTTTAGTGATACATTGTGACAGAGTTGGGCGCACAGGAATTTTATTTTTTATTCCATTTTTTAAATTTATTTATTTACCTCAGCTGGGTTGTTACCCGGTGGCAGTGGTTATTTTACATGTAAATAAAATATGAAATTGGTTATTACTAGATTTAAGTCGGGAGGGCTACATGAGAAGCATGTAGTGGCAACTTGGAATCTTTACTGATACATTGTGGCAGAGGTGGGGCGCACACGAATTTTACTGATACATTGTGACAGAGTGGGGCGCACAGGAATTTTACTGATACATTATGACAGAGGTGGGGAGCACAAGGATTTTACTGATACATTGTGACAGAGTGGGGCGCACAGGAATTTTACTGATACATTAGGACAGAGGTGGGGCGCACAGGAATTTTACTGATACATTGTGACAGAGTGGGGGCCACAGGAATTTTACCGATGTATTGTGACAGAGGTGGGGCGCACAGGAATTTTACTGATACATTGTGACAGAGTGGGGCGCACAGGAATTTTACTGATATATTTTGATAGAGGTGGGGTGCACAGGAATTTTCATATAAAACGAAGGGTTGTATTGGCATCTCAGTAACTCGATTTTATTTGACTTCACTGGTTACGATTCATGTGCCCGCTAGCTAAGGATCGGAGTGATACGACAATTGACCAAAAAATTTGTTATAAAATCGTGCCTGTTCAAGACATGAAACCATGTATAGTTATCTTTATCGTTGCACCGTGCATTTCGTAGAGTCTTTTAATCAGCACGCCAACTAATGCACATGCATAATTTTTTTATTTAAAACATTTAAAATCGCTCCAACATGTTTCGATCATAAAATCATCTTCAGGGAACTAAACTGTTCCTTGCTAAAATCACATTTTTAAAAACACTCACTGATTTATTTCCTTATATTAATCTGGTGCTGTGGCAGCATGTCGTATTGTGCAAGTCATACGCTGCTGAGAATGCGCCTGACTGTGGATATGTGTCTTGTGTTATGTTGCGTGAGACTCACGCAGCATAACGCATGACACACACACACAATTTATATATGGGCATTAGTTGGTGTGCTAATTAAAGGTCATGTATAAAGAGTATATATGTATATCTGCAAATATTTTTAACGTCGGCTTTATAATAGATGATTGTTTAACTGCACGCCCCTGTTCATATTTGCGAGAAGAAACTCTGATACCCGTTGGATAGGAGGCTGGTTGGCCTCACAGCCAGTCTGGAAGTTTCGGACAAGGAAGACCCCACTTTCCTGTAATCTTACTCATAAAATGTTATCACTCAACGTTAAATCCTTTGAAATATTTGTCAGGTGATCCATTCGTGAGTCACCGATATCATTGCAAATGTCGCGCGATTATAGATCGTGGAATAAAACTGCGATATCACTATTAAAATCCATAGTTAGGTACATGGAAGGAGGTGGCTCTGTGTTCTTTAAGCCACTCTAATTATATTTGGATAGAAGGAATGAATAAAGAATTTAAATCTGAGACGGGCAAAAACATAGGGTGGTGCTGATAAGTCCTTAGCCCGAACAGGAAGGTAACAAGCTAATATTTCTGTCAGAATGGCGTGAATTTCCTTCGGCGCCTTGCCTTGCAGAAAGAAAGAAACTTGATAACAGCTCGCGTCTCGATGTTGTTGAAATCGCGCTCGTCCCTGACATGTTTCCTAGCTTGTTTCCTTCCTGGTCTGTCTAAGGACTTATCAGCACCTCGGTACTCTGTACTGCACGTGCTTATTGCGATAAGAAACATGTGGACTAATATACGATTATTTCCACAGCATCATCATCATCATCATCATCATCATCATAAAAAATATCAAGGGTTGGACCCTTTGATCCGTTCCGTCTCCAAAGTTACAACTGATCTCTCCAACGTTTCTTCGGTCTTCCATTATGGGCATTATGGAATAATTTACGGACTTCTTTCATAAAATTAATAAATACAGGCACAGATGAAAACTGATCTGATTTTTTCCCTGGTTTCGAGTTTCACAGCTTCCTACCGACTCTAAAATGTGATCAGAGAGCGCCGTTGCTAATTTCCTAAAACTACTTTAGTATAGTCCGCAAAACGCAATTGGAGCAACAGGTTGAGAAGTTCGATATTGGTGGACACATCCCTTTCCCTCCATCTTCCATGCTGCAATGCAACAGTTGGAAACTCCAATATCCATCTGACACAAAGCCCGGCTCAGTGAGCTAATAACGTGATATTACCGTCAGAGATTATCGTAATTATTGAAGTCAAACAAGAACAAAACCTCGGTTATTAAGCCCGTTTCCCTTATTCGTGCTCATTAAAAACAAAATGCCTCAAAAGCTTAAGACATTTTCGTCAAAAAGTCAGTTTTTATCGATCAGATGAATGTATAATATAATATAATATAATATAATATAATATAATATAATATAATATAATATAATATAATATAATATAATATAATATAATATAATATAATATAATATAATATAATATAATATAATA
>Ga0123352_10004964_pt1 | contig 19837 bp, 8 predicted proteins | sample TergutLab28metaG_FD_89700 | JGI IMG/M metagenome (GOLD analysis project Ga0123352, IMG submission 89700) | Labiotermes labralis P1 segment gut microbial communities from Petit-Saut dam, French Guiana - Lab288 P1 | ecosystem: Host-associated > Arthropoda: Insects > Digestive system > Gut ...
GAGTGAGATCTGTGTTTTTGCTTTCGTTGAGTGAGAGTGTCGGGGTGTGGCTAACTAATGATGTTATATAGATATATATATATATATATATATATATATATATATATATGTAGTGTTACCTTACATTTGTATCTTTAAATAATTAATAAACAAGCATTTACTTTTATATTTAAAGTGAATTGACCTACCGGAACGTACGCTTTACTCTTTACGAATACATTCGTTTCATTTTGAATTACATCATCCGTACAATCCCAGATCTTATACAGAAACCAACAGGTAAAGATCAAGCTAAATCTTAAGCTTGAAGAAAAGAAAGCAATGCCTTATCGTAGCATCGAACTCTGGCAAAAAATTTCGAGATCTATAACCAAAATTATGGGATATCTTCGGACCAACAAAATTTATCTCTATGACGTATGCACAGGGTACAAATAAATTACAGACGTGACAAATGAAATATTAATGTCACTGTAAACTCTGGTCACGAATAATAAGATGCAGCTTGAAAAGTAACACAGTAAAGGCATATTTAACCCTTTAAAGACGAATGGCAGACTGTTTTATTTAAAGCCCCAGTCCGTACCGCGCAGTAAACTGTTTTCATCTCGGTTATAAAAACCAATCAGTTTATGGTGTAAGTGGCACATGTCACTGTTTGTTCTCAGAATAATAAAGTGTGGGCAGAGCCTACAATTGTTGAATGTTAAACCTGCTGGTGCATCACGTAACCAGTAGGCTTTAAAAGGTTAAATGACCTGAATATCAATTAAATATCATGCAAAACCATCTTACGTTCATCCGTCGACAAGCATCAGCGCCCAAATAAGAGGACAGTTTCATTTAGATCCAGTACGATGACGTACACTTAGACTTGTTGAGTAATTCTTATTTCGATTAAATTTTGTTCTTTACTAAGCGGAATTAATGGACCCTCGCCTTGAGCTCTCAGTGCTAATAGATTCTGACGTAACGCGATATGCGGTGGTTCCGTTGTACCATTATTGCCACATGTAAATATAATACTTCGCTTTAAACCTCCTTAAGGACCTGAAGACAGGCAGTTTGTATCTCACAAGCCATTAGCACGGTGCTTATTGATTTTCATGTTGATGACAATGACAATTAATAATAATAATAATAATAATATGCCTGCGTGTGAGACGTGCTGCGTCACAAGACATCCTCGAATTTGCCCGAATGCAAATAGACAACACAAGCAAGGCACTAAGGAAGACCTTTTTAAAGCCATCCCCAAGGGTGTCTGCGTCCCTTTTTGTTGCACTTCACTGGAACAGTAGCACTAACGATTGCGGCAAAGGTCAAATTGTCCATATCAACACTCTGAAAGCATATACGGGGCGTACAGGCATAGCTCCACTCATTCTTAATCTCCGCAACAAATGTAGATGAGTGATAAGCTTCAATCTCTGGTTACTGTATCCCCGGTAAAGAACGCCAGTACCCACTGAATATGAGGCTGAGCTTGGATCCGAGAACCGGTATAGACGTTATGTAGAAGAAAGAAATTTCTTGCAACTTTCGGGATTCGCACCCTGGTTCATCCATATCGTAGCCTAGTTACTACAACCATTACGCTGTCAGTGTGGTCTCGCGATAACTTAAAAACTGTACCTTGCAGTGCGATGGCCATGATCAACATTTCGTGCTTTTTGTAAATTTCGTGTACGAATATTCTGAATCAACCTGACGTTCAGCTGACCGAGCATCGTGAGGAATTCTTATAATAAAACCAACTAGATGCATTAATTTCTCAAATTTATTTTCGAATAAAACTCTACATGTTTCGGACAGTTCCTCTGTCCATCATCAGGAGTTTTTCACTGTACACACAGCAAACCTGTATGACATTTACCATTGCTGTGTGTACAGTGAAAAACTCCTGATGATGGACAGAGGAACTGTCCGAAACATGTAGAGTTTTATTCCAAAATAAATTTGAGAAATTAGTGCATCTAGTTGGTTTTATTATAAGAACTCTGAATCAATTGGTGTTTTGTTTATATTATTTCTACTGTGATAATTGTAAGAATGCTTAAAACAATAAACACTTAAGGATTTGGGAAAAATAATGAACAGTGCTACAATTTGTTGAAAATCTGAAGTTACTATCATGTCATGAAAGAGTGGAGGAGGAACACAGTTTGTTATTTGAACAAGGTAATAAATTCACGGCGCGTAAGATTTTACAGTGGTGATTGCATTGCTGAAATAGTGTCTGCAAGGAAAAAAGCGGGGTCGTTATTTGTGTGAGAAAAATTCTAGAAGCGATTAAACCTCTGGACTAAAACAGGTAGCCTAATTTACACAAGGCCACTAGTATTACTTACAATAAGTGTAAGCGTTGTCTTATAATTTTTGCACCACTAGCTAAAATTGGAAGCAAAAAACTGAAACATCCCCATTGTCTCCACTTCTGTATTACAACAAATTCTGCACAGAATTAGAAAACACTTATTACGTTCTCAGTCGTCTCTCATTCATAACTAATACTACAGCCCTGTTAACAACTTTCTTCAGGGTCATATATAGGTCCATAGCCTCTTCCCAATTGAGTTCCCCACAGACTACGATCTAGTGCTTCCTGTATCAATTTCCAGTATCCTCTCGTTTCCTGAAATTCAACCAGTAGCTGCTTACGTCTTCTTCCTCGTCTTTCCATCACGTGTATCCTTCCCTCTATCTTTCCTTTAATAACGTGTTTTAGAAGGCTGTTACTGCGCAATATGTGACGAATCCAGTTAGGCTTTTTTTTATGTAGGATATTCCTCTCCTCCTGGACTCTTCGCCATACTTCATTTTTTTCACACGATCGGCCCAACTGATCTTCTCCAAGTATTTATGATCTACTTTCCGCAGTGCCCAAGTTTCAACATCATACCAAGCTATACTCCAAATGTAGCACTTTACTAGTTTATTCCTAAATGTAAGTCCAATTGGCTGGTGAAAGAACTTCTTCTTGTTGAATGCTGATTTTGCCAAGACAACTCTAGTTTTAATTTCAAGTGTGCATCTCGCATCATTTGCTATCAGGCTACCCAAATATTTTAAAGATTCCACATTCTCCAGCTGTTTGTGATCCATAATAATCTGTACTGAGGATGGTTGTCTTGTGATTCTTACTTGTACTGTTTGGATGTCTCCAACCCCTTCGAGAGCTTCCTTAGTAAGGTATTCGCTGTATAATTTGAAAAGAATCGGACACAAACAGCATCCTTGTCTAACTCTTCTTCCAATTTTCACACTTCTTTTCTCCCCTTGATTCAGTCTTACTTTAAAATATTTAAGGTAAGGAGTGGTAAATGTGGTTTTATTACTGTCTTGTGATTATTTTTTTTGTTCGGAATTATGTTGGTTCTCTTAACGGTAACAATAAACATGTATAACCAAGAAGAAAAAGTGCTTTACTGTCTGCTTCACACTTTATGTCCTGAGGCTTACGGTTCTTCTTGCACGCAATATGCCAAGAGTGAAGTTAATTTGCTCACCGACTATAGTGTATTTTTGCATCGTGTCTACTTCGGTGTGCTATTTGGAGATTTAATATGCGTTCATTTGCTAGAATAAGTCAGTTGAATTGGATTGTTCATGTTAATAGAATGGATAGTAAAATAAAAGTGAGTCGAGTATTTAACATTACTCCGGGAAGTGGACTAAGAGGACAACCAAAACACATGGGGTGGAACTGTGTACATAGAGACACTGATAAATTCAAAATTAAAAACAAAAAAGAGAGGTAAAAACAGAGCTGGCTACGAGAAATCCATTGTGGAGGTGACGGTCCGCACTGGACTCTAGTGCCACCCAAGAAGAGGAAGAAGAATCTGCTTCCGTGTAGGTTAGAGAAGCCGTTTTGATTGTGTGGGATGTCCTGTCTTACGCTATGCACATCAGTAATGACACCCGTACAGCCTGTATATTTCTACATTCCAAAGTCTAAACCTATCAAACCATTTAGGCCCATAATTAAAGAAGTTGCGAAATGCGACTACAAGTCTCGTCATATTTGTCCATCCGTCTACCTGTCCTCAAAGAATAACGCGACTCCCTATAGAAGGATTTTCGTGGAATTTCATATTTGGGATTCTTACTGAAAATTGTCGATACGTTCCTATTTTTTTAAGTCGGGCGGAAATAAAAGACGTCTCCATTTATATAATTGTTCTTAATTATGAAGCCAGACTCTCTTCTCTGTGAGGCACCAGCGGAGGCGTGTGAAAAAAGTGAAGATTGAAGCATCTCGCTTGTTTCGAGATGCAGTATGTACAGGCAAGAGGAGAGTTCGCCCTTTACGAGATATGTACAGAAATTATGACATCTCGATGTCGGCGAAAGAATTACAAGAATTAGGGCAAGGGCTACAGAGACCGGAGAAACAAGTGTCGATCTAAACACATTATAGTGAGCGGAAAAGAAAGGGAAGGAGTGATCACTTCTCTACTGCACTCAGTGTAATTACGGATGATATAAGCAATTACAGAGTGAATGCGCCAGAAGTGTTAAGCCCTGGGGACATTTGCTAACTTATGTAAGTTAAATATTAAGAAGTCGTGATATAACATGTTTTTGTGTGGGTGTGAGATTTCTTCTGTAACTGTAAGGAACTAGGAATAGGTCTATTTGGAAGTGCAGCGCTTAGAGTAATATTTGAATTCGAGGGGAACGAAACAACAGAAGATGGCTGAATAATAATGACGTTCATAATTTGCATCCTTCGCCATATGTTGCAATGGTGACGAAATTGAGGAAGGGATGTAACGTGTATGAAGGTACAAGAATGCACACAAAATTGCAATCGAAAAATTGGAGTAGTGTTGGTTAAAATGGATCTTGAAGCAGTAGAATATGAGAGTGTAGACTGGATTATAATGGACATTTAGCAAGGGGGGAAATTTTTGAAAAGCTAGGCGACTGTCAGCTTATTCAGAAAAATGCTTTTGTCAACACTTTAGTTATGCAGTGTGGATATTCAATTCGTGAATAACAACTTTCGAGTTTTCAATCAAATTTCTGATCATAATTCGTGTATTTTAAATGTATTTCCACGTATTTACACAGCACACATTGCGAGTGTTCACCGTATCCTAGCAACATATTTAAAATCGATCACTTTCGAATGCAGCACTGTTGTTTGAATACAGGGAGAAATGACACTATGTGTAACATTTATTTCAATAGAGCGCTACATTAAAAGAATAAAACCAATTTCCTTTCAATTAATTCTGAACGTAGAAAAGGCTTCTCTTCTTGTTTTGTAGTGTGATGGATAGGCCTATGTACCCTGTCGATACGCGCTGATAAGCAGAAGTCGCCTGAAGGGTCCATTATGTACGTCCGATTTTAGCGAGTACTTATATAGGCAGTTGTTCTTACACTTCCCGAATGTCAAAATTTATGAAGATCCGTCTACCACTGAGCTGGTTCAGTGTGGAGGGCTAGAGAGACCGACAGCGTTTGTAATAGGTGTTTCACAGATATTCGAACGCATCTTAAAATGCGGTGGAACGCACCAGGCCGAAGGCTAGACACGTCAATATCGAGCATAAAAAAAACTGGGGCCAGAACAATGCGCACCGTCCTAGGTATGCACGAAGAAATTACAGGCTTGTTAGTTCAGTGTTTGGTTCCTAAGTTTTGTGAACTTTTTCGGGAGAAAAATAATGAGATCTGCGCTCTTCTGAGATTTTACTCCGCGTAGAGCAGTAATTCCGTACAGACGTTTCGGGACAACCCATCTGTCCCATCTTCAAGGTTCAAGCAATCTCTTGACCCTTGAAGATGGGGTAGATAGGTTGTCCTGAAACTTCGGTACGTAATTACCTTTCTGCGCTGCGTAGAATCCTAGAAGAGCTCTGATCTCGTGTACATCGCGGTGCAAACCTGAAATCACGAGAAAAATTTTCCATTAACGGAAGCAGTGACTTAAGGACCAAGGAATTATTACATAATGATGACACATACTGTGCAAGGATAATTCGGTTTTATCCGTATTTAGGAGTCTAAATCGGGACAGCTGTGTGAACAGCATACACCTCCGTAACTACTTTGAAATGGGCACCATCTCTGCGTTTGCTTGGAAGTCGGGGTAGAAATGGCGGTGTAGCGACTACACTACTGGATGGACGACCAAGGAATCGTGGCTCGATTTACGGCAGTGGCAGAAGATTTAGCTCTTCTCCAAAATAATCAAGACCGGCTCTGGGGCCCACCAAGCTTCTTATTCAGTGGGAATCTAGTGCTCGTTTCCCCGGGCGTAAAGCAGCAGGAGCGTGAAGGTGACCACCCACCCTCCACCTAGTTCCGAGTTCTAGAATACCCTGTTATGCACAGCGACAAGATTATGTTTTGACAACAACATTCGCTTGAGGACAGGGAAAAAACTAAAATTTCGTGTCGAGACGGCCCATCAGAAACTTTTCAACCTAGGCTGAATACATTTCCTACCTCACAGAAAAAAGCATTTCTTATACATTATAAAGACCAATCGCTTATTTTTTTAAGCAGTCAATTGCTGTTTATTCCGAGAATCATGCGAAGCTCATGAATACAATCTACAGAAAATGCAGCATAATTAACTTTAAAGCATAGGGTAAATATAGTTACCACTTTGTATTAAAAGGTGAATGAACTCATGAATGTGGCGATCATTGTCTGTTTATTTACTGCCACTGTGTTTGATTTATGGGAATACTCAAACATTTGATACGGCTCCAATGAATAACCTGCATTTCAAATGTTCATATGGTGAGTAAACCATGTTCATTAGTACGGACTGCCGCTATATGTATATTATATGTACACTCATTTTGTTGTCTGTGAATGTTTTGAAAATATACGCCCAACATGTACAAGCTTTACTGTACGGTAATACAAGAAAATGTGTGTCGCAATAACAGGATCGGGGGACTAAGTTTTTTTTTCTAAAACCTTGAAAGATATCGATTCTTCAGAAGTTTCCAGCCATAATCCAGTTTCCTCTTCCATGCAAAATAGTCTTTCTTCACACGTACGTTAAACAGATTTTGTGAAGAATTAACACTCAGGAATGATAAGTTTTTTTAAACTGACATAAACTTCTGTGCCGAGGTTTGTCTTGTGGATGTGTTTCACAGGAAGAGTTCAGTATCAGGATGGGAGACGTGAGATAATTTTAACGCCTAATTCAAATTGCCTTTCACCTTTGTCCATTGTACTGCAAGCAGCATTGTAATTAGAAATATTCTAAGAATAAAGGCTTAAATAGTGTATTTATCACTCTCGGAGTCAGATAAGGTTCACGCATGCCTATTGGTCCTTTAACATCAAGAGCCAGTTCATTCCTCATTTACATAGTTATTCCCTTCAGTTTTCCGATCGAACTGCTCTACGGCTTCCTTGTTTTCCAGCCAGATGATATTACGTGCATGTAATCATTGCTTTAAGGTTTCTGTCAGATTGCATTACAGTCAAATAGTTATTCCTTCAAAATTTCCAGGCACGCTGTAACACACTCATGTAGTGGCTGCTTGAATTTTTCCACACACACACACACACACTGTATTACACTCATGTAGCTAAAATTTTCCAGTCACACTGTGTTACATTCATGTAGCTATTGCTTCATATTTCTAGTCACATTTTATGTCATATAGTTATTCCTGCAAGTTTTCCAGGCACAGTGCGTTACAGTCACATATCTATTGCTTTAATTTTTCCGGTCACTTATTATAACACATGTTACTGCTACAGGTTTTCAAGTCACAATGTGTTACAATAACTTAGCTATTGCTTCATGTTTTACAGTCACATAGTGTAACACATGTTATTACGGTTTTCCAGTCACATTACGCTATAGTCACTTAGCTACTGCCTCAAGTTTTCCAGTCACACAGTAGGCCTACGACACATGTTAATGCCTCTGGTTTTCCAGTCACGTTGACCTACAATCATGCAATTTTGCTTCAGGTTCTCCAGGCAGATTTTGTTACCGTCATGTAGTTACAGATTAAAGTAGCCTGTAGCAGTTAACTTCGTACTACTTTCATGAATTCTTAATTATTGCTTCAACTTTCTGTACTTAATGTTCTTAAAGTGGTATTTTTTAAGATGCGGTGACATGACAAGGAGTAACTTTCATCCCAGACGTAATCGACGTTCATCTATAAATTACAAACTGTCAGGTATGGTTCTGACTCAATCTGACACTAAAGAGCATACCTTTGATAACTCTAAAAACTGGAAGTTTCGTTTGGCAGGCTCCTCTCTCCTCTTAAAATCACGCATGTTCTTTTCCCTGAAAATGAAAGGGGCACTAAATTTACCGAATATTTCCGCTTTTCTAACAGGTATTTTAGCTTCCTCTTCAGTCCATTTCACGTGTCGTGGTGATGGTCAGTGTACGAGTGCAAAAGGAACACGACAAATAAAAGCTTGCAAGTAGAGGTCCTCAAGGCAAAATATGATTTTTTATGCTGTTCCTTCAAAACTGTTCATTTATTTCAGTTTTGCTTTATAAGGCTTCTTAGTTACAGCACTGCAGACTTTCAGTCCACCGTCGTCACAAGTGGAATACGTCGCGCAGGGACAGAAATGGACCTGAATTGTAACAATTTTTTTAAGTTTACGCATTGTAAGCCGGGATAGCGTAGTGAGTAGCGTATGGGTTTGAAGAACGAGGCATTGTGGTCCGATTCTTGGCAGGGTAAAGAGGTTTTCCTCTTCTCCAAACTGTCCTTACCGATTCTGGAGGCCAACAAGCCTCCGCAGCAATTAGCACCGAGGACTTTTTCGCAGGCGGTAAAGCTGCTGGGAAGTGAAAGTGACCACTCTTCCCTATCTAGCCCAGAGGTCAAGAATGATTACAGCTATAAATTAACTCCCTCGAGAGCCGACACGGTGTGCACAGAGCCAATTTCATTCAATTTACGCACTCGACATGTGACTGAAAACCCTCTGTCAACTGGATATCAGTTTCTGAAAATTGCTACCAGAATGCCTTCCTTTGGCCCCCCTTTCATTTTATGTACGCCCGTGCCGTTCTCTTATTATCATAGATGTTATTGACTTTAAACGTGGGCAATCGCTGATAGACCGAAAGTTCAGCAGAAGAAAATAATTCAGATATCTGCTTGACACTTTAGACATTCTGTTGTCATTTAAGCTAAGTAGGCACAATATTAACAAATGGCTGCAAATTTGAAGGGGGCCATCCCGTTCTGTATCATCAATATATATTATAATTAGTGCTTGGGAGACATAGAAAATGGCGGGTTGATAACATTAACAAAGATCTTAAAAAATGGTAAATGGAAGTGTGAACTTCTTTCGAGTTGGATTGTTATGCGAGTCACATGTACCTTTCTGCCGCATATACATTGTCGGTGCACTCCTCAGATAATACCTACATTAGCTGCTACTCGTATTGATGCTTAGTCATTCTCTGTAACTATCTAAAACCAACCCTGTACTGTTACATCCCGCAGATTTAGTGACACTAATGCATGTCTCCCACTCAAACCTATTTCGAGTCACTGCAATCAGTTACGTGTTTCCAAAGTCCTTTTTCGTAGGTCGTACTTTAATATTATACTCCAATACGGTTTTATATACGAAAGTGAAAACTTTCTATAAGGATCCGCTCAGTTCTGTAGACGCGAGTCTCTTTTTCCGTAATTACAGCTGCACGTCTCTGTTCCAATTATTACCGGCAGCACTAGGAAGTCTTCACACATTGCCAGCTTTCAAATTAAGTAATTGCAATTATTTCTTTATTAGTTTATTTCTCCTGAACCCGAATGTTCTTTTCTAAATATTTACTTCTATTTACGTTTATCCATCAGGCTGCAAAATCTGTCCTCACATCCGTAAAACAACAGAGATGGTATTTTTGTGCCTCATTTTTTACAAATGGTTTACTCTTACTCTCTGTATGAAGACGGGATAGTATAACAACTAGGCTATGGGTTGGAAAACCAATAAATCTTATTTCGCTTACCGGCAAGGGCAGGCGATTTACCTCTCCAAAATTTCCATACCGTTTGTAAGGCCAATTTAGTTTCCTATACAATGGGCGCCAGGGGCTTTTACGCCGAGGGTAAACCCCTGAAACGTGAAGTTGCCCACTCACCTCCATCTAGTGCCAAGTTTAAGAATGAGTAGAGATAGTGTCTTCACTCGCCGTATGCCTTCATACCATGCACAGATAATTTTACGTTTACCTTTTTAGTTTCCTGAATTTTTACAAGACCAGTAAATATTTTGGAAGTCCACTGATATTAAAAACTATGTTTTTCTTCAAATTATCAGGATAACAGGAATGCAAAAATTTTGGCAATCTTCTGTGGTGAAGTCGTAACAATTAAGTATGACTACTGAGAACATATGTGAAATTTTAATTGTTGTTACAGGAAATAAGAGAAAAATAAAACCATATCGACTGGAAAGGACAACGACCATCATGAAGTACTTCATAATCACTTTAGGTAAGAAGCTCTTGCCTCCAAAAATCAACAAAGCTCATGTGTGTTTCACAGCCATTGTTATTTGACACAAGTACTGCTTGCAGGGTACCTTCTGGCTTGCACTGCCGCACAGAGGCGACCTCCGAACTACAGTTTGGACGACATGCCGGATACGAACTTCAACTGTCGAGACAAGATTCTTGGGGGCTACTACGCAGACCCGGAGACAGACTGCCAAATGTTTCACGTCTGCGTGAAAGTGCCTGGTGTGGGGGTGAGGACCGACACTCATTCTTAAATAGACAAGAAAGGAAGACATTTACGAAAAGATTATATTAGAAGTACGAGTAAATCCTTTCGTTTCGAGGAAAGACAACAATGAAAACTGCTCTATAACAAACAGATCTATTGCTAAGAACAACCTGTAATGATTTGAGTTACGAAAATATTTGTCTAATTTTCATCTCACCAAATGTTAGTTTGTGGTCAAATGAATGATAAGACGTACGTGGAGTGTGCACACATGGAAATGGTGAATCAGATAGGCAGCGTAAGTATAAGGTAACACTGGGGCGCGTTTGCATTACCATTGCTGCCGTGGAAAAGCAGTAAGTATTGCATACTTCGAGTGTGTGTTTGTACCCTTATTTACCCAGCATGCAAAGCGCATGTGCCGTATTATATTGTTATCCGTGGCTTCTCCGGCTGTGCAATATTATTCCACATTATCTCAAACTCGGTGCGATTTTCGAAAAAAAAAAGTTATTTAAAACAAAATGTATGTTTTGGTTTTCTCTACGACTTTTGTCTGAAACATTTCTCATCCCAATGAATAATGCAGCGATATACTATCATAAATGTACAGTCGTGGCTATTCTCGTCAGACTTTAATGGCGCTTGAATATTGTCAACATATATTCGAAAAATACTCAAATATCAAATTTCACGAAAATCCGTTCAACGGGTGCCGAGTTGTTCTATGCGGACGGACGGATGGACGGACAGACACACATGATGAAGCTAATAATGGCTCTTCGCAATTTTGCGAACGCGCCTAAAAATGTGGCGACAAATTATATTTTGTTGGAAAACCTGAAGGACAGAGCAGCTTTAGAGATATGGCTCTAGTCTTTAAAAGTTGAAAATTCTATTCACCTTCTACAAAGGCATGTTTGCATCTGCCCCTGAATATGAAGGCAACATGTTCCTCTGAAATGCTGGTAACTACATAACAAAATCCTCAACATCACACCCCATAAGACAGTAGTGAAACTTTTGAGGTTATACTTCCCATTGTGCAATAATATAATTATTATATAAACAAACAATGAACACAACTAAGTATATGTCGTTTAAAGAAACACTGTCCCTTGAAGGGATATTATGATGCTCAAATACGTGTTATAAAACATAAAAAGAACACACATTCACACTTTAATACAACTGAAATCTCAAATTTACAAACCATGTTTACATGCTGCAATATGGGTTAATTATCAGAATGGTTTTAAAACAGTAAGTGTGTTGGTGATGAAAATAGGTAGAGTGATGCAGATAATTCAGCATCCTGTGCTTCGGTTTTGTTATTCAGTTTTCCATCATCTTGTAATATCATATAATGATAAAATTGGTACGTAATTGGGGTAAAGTTAACAACGCCATTCTATGAACTAATAAGGTACTTACATTTCCCGGTACACGTAGGATATTTATATTAAAGTTGAGCTTAGCTGAGTTGAGCTTACACAGATACAAAATTTCATGAAAATCCATCAAATGGAAGCCAAGTTGTTCCATGTGGACAGATACATTTTATGAACAAACCTAAAAACGAAGCTAAAACGAAACGTGTATTTGGTTCACAAAGGGAACCTGCTCTATTCCCACATTTTGACGTTTTAGACATTTCCACAAATCTGCCATTAAAGTCATAAAAGCCAAGGGTAACATGCATGTAACTGAATTGGCACATGCCAGATCCATCAAAAGCTGTCAAAGAACCCAAATAATTAGGCATGCCTGAAGTTGAGAAGTAAATTGGCCTGCAAAATAAACCAAAAGCAATCTGAAACATGATGAATCAAAAAATGTAGTGTATCTCTCTAACAGTTTGACTGAAATCAGTAAGGAAGCCTTCAGATAAACTGACTCATTGCTTTTCTCACATTCTTGCTTTGACAACTAAGAGATATGTGATTTCTTAGCTTCAGCGTTTTTACTCTCAGACAGTCATGAAAAAAAGCAATAAATAATTATTCAAAACTGTTTTTAAAACCCTCAAAATGATAAGTCCTATTCAGAATTACCCAGGGAGTAATCAGAAGTTCAGGGTGTAGTTGCGAATAAATATATGTAAGCCAATGGTGACACATACTACACAAGAATATACTCAATGTACGCTTTCACACACAGGTACAAGATTACCGGTTCCTGTGTCCCAATGACACCTCATTCGACCAAGAGAACCAGATTTGTGCCAACTGGTTTGACATAGACTGTGAAGCTACAACGCTTTATTACAGTGACAACTTTGATCTGTACCGCATCGGTAAGTGGAATCACAGGAGCTTAAGCTCCTGCATTATAACACCAGGCTAGGTTCCAAGTTGTTAACATAACTGCAGCAGAGAAAAGTCCCAATAGCTAAGGGTAACAACAGCAGGTTAGATTTATGGCAGAAGCAAGTTAACTGCAGGTTATGTTCCAGTTGGTAAGTGCAAATAGAATAGGAAGGTTTCACTAACTGCAAGTGACCACAGCACCCTACATACCTGACAGTAAGTGAGACAACTGCAGTTCCAGGCTAAGACAATAACAACAGTCTGCAACTTATGTTTAACTGCAGCAAATTCAGGTTGGTGCATTTCAGTTATTCACTAAAAGTGAGTACAGCAGGTTCCTTTCCATCAAGTAGCAAAGTTGTTCAGAAATCAAAACTGTAGCAATGAAACACCAAATTACTGTCATACTGATATGTTTGTTAAGTCATAGACAGTTTCAAATAGACTGAGAAACTCTTCTTACAGCATCAAGTCTAGAGTTGAATTTAGTATCATGTAAGTTCATAAACTTTACCAAATAAGAGTTACCCACACTGCCAATTGCTTACAACACCACAAATATTACCACTACTACTACCACCACCACCACCATTACTACTATTACTACTACTAGTATTGCCACCACCACCACCACCACTACTACTACTACTACTACTACACTAGTAAGAAATAAAAAGTGGGGGAAGTTTCAACATAGTACCCTTTTCCATGTTCTAATTCCTTACTAACTTTTCTTCTTATACCTGGAGCATGTCACTGTATCAAATATGTCAATTTTACAATGAAAGTTCCTGGACTTAGTGTTAAGAATTCTGTACAGCTTTTCTGTGTTACCATATTCATGAAGCAACAGTATTTTGGGAAAATGGACGAGGTTAGAACAAAGCTTGTGAATGCTGAAATACTGGTGAATGTGAAAGTTGTAACAACAAAATTCAGATCTGTATTTATAATGTTTTCAAAGGCTATAATCCCAGCAGTCCAAGTCTGGGTACCAGCAATGTGACGCCAATTTCTTTGGGTCCTTCAAGCGTGAGGCCTCCAGTGTCTAAATCCCGTCCTCGCTATCAGAACACTCGCCCATCAGATGAAGAAGAAGACTACTTCCTACAAAGAAGTGAGACTGGAGACAGTCGACTACAACAGAAAGATTTACTGAGGTACGTACGTCCCAAAATAGAGCCAAGGGACTCTTTCTGTCTGCCATGCAAACGTATAGAGTTTAGGGTTTACGTGCAACATTGGAGTAGTTGTCTTCACTATCTGTACCCACAGGAGAACGCTTTTTTGTCATAAGTGTGTAACACCCCTTCAAAGAAGACTTGCTACCTGGTACACAGGAGTCATTTTTGGTTCAAAGTACTGACGAAATAATTATAAAATCTCTTACACGGTAACATTTTAAAGTGTTTTAATTTTTGCTTTATGCATGAAGGGATTGATAATAAGTGCCAAGTTTTCATAGGTTTCTGTTCTTAAATACTTTTATTTCTCTGAGTTTATAAATTTGTAAAGTGACTGCACGTTTTATGCCATTACTTTAAAGCAAGCGGACCCAGGAAAGCATAGTTAGTACAGTGACTAGTGACATCCTTTACAATCCAGTGTTCAAATACTGGTTGAGACAATAGATTTTTTTCCAGAAGTCTGGGGTCCCCCAGCCACCTGTTCAATGTGTTTTTCCACAGTTAGTAGAGTAGCCAGGGCATTAACCCACATAAATCTACTGCCAATATAAGAAGGAATGGACCTATACCTCTACTCACCCTATATGTTTTCATGATGTGGCTGGGGACAACTTTAACTCTTAAGAATAAATTTAAAGCAAAATATGTTTCTGTCATAACATTTTATTCATTTTGAGAAAAATAGTGCACATGTATTATGTGAAGTAGATAACATTGCCTCTTACATTTCTCACAGAATGTTCATTATTGTGTAACCAAATGTGATTTTCTTTTGAAACAGAGGAAGCAGTAGTAGCAATTTCTTCAACCCGAACAAGGGCAAAGAGAATGAAGATGAAGATGAAGTTTACAGGGACCAAAATCAGAGAGGTTCTTTCAATGACAATACCTACAGGCGTCCATCCAACGGGAACAAGAAGAAAGTTGCTGTTAGGAAACTTGTCAAGCGTCCTAACAACAGCTTCATTCAAGAAGGAGAAAATTATCCAACCCCAAAACCTACAACAGTTTCATCCACATCTTTCAGCCAGAGCAGTCGTGGTTCAAACAACTATGATAGTTATAACTATAACAATAATCAAGGGAACAACTTTGGAAATCAAAAGCAACAAAATTACAACACAGGTGATTACAACAACCCAGTTCAGTTGCCATCCAGCAGTTATTACACTCCAACAACTGAAAAAGGTGCCATTACTGTGAGTAATGACAAAACTCCTAGGACTGGCAACAATTACTATCAGCCACGTTACAATACAATCCAGCGAAACAATGCTCAGAGCAGCACTACCCCACAACCACCTGTGGTCCACAGTGCAGCCACCAATAATTACAACTATCAGCAGCAATCAGAAAGCAATGGTAATTCTCAAGGAAACAACTACAATAATGCAAACTACTACAGTACATTCTCTGCACAAAAATCGACAACACCAAAACCAATTCAATATTCAACAACCCCAGCAACAACAGCCAGTTATTATAATCACCAGTCACAACAAAGAAGTACAAACACACAATTTCATACCACTAAAAGCAATGGTGCAAACACAGACAATTACCCAACAACAGCAAACTATCCAGTAAGCAAGAACAATAACAATTTTGCTAATTACAATACTAATACACAAAAGGCTCAGCCTACAAATGATTATACAAAGAGTATTGCTAACAACTATACTCCTACAACCTTTGAAACTTCCTCCTATGATGCATACAACAGCAACACTCAGCAGAAATTTGGTAACAGTTACAACCAGAGAAGCACCAATTATTCAAACACAAAATCTACAGTAGGCTTCACATCCACAACAACACTGAGACCTGCTTCTAATGCTCAGACATATAACAGCTACCAGCAGACAACCAATGAAGATTATAACAACTTCAACAATTATGATTATCAGAGGACTAAAAACTTTGGCCATAACAATGCAAATACAGGTGATGCTGCCACAGCTGATGAGAAGGTGGATAGTGAATTTTTGAAAACAGCACCAAGCAATAACTACAGACCAAGTAGTTTCAACACATTCCAAAACAACTACAATGCAAACAGCAAGCCTACAACTGTTACAAAGAACTACAACTATACAACAACAACAACCACTGCTTCAGACAACCGATCATCACAATATTACAACAGTAATTACTACAGCAGCAATGCAACTCCCAGAACTACATCCTCGACCAACTCAGAAACATATAATTTAGACAGACAGTCCTCATCTGGTAACAGTAATTACTACTCTCAAAGTACAATTTTTCCACCTGCACCATTCAGCTTAGCAGAAACAAATCCAACAACAAGAAAGCCACAAACAACAGTGTCACAAAGTTACCCATCTTCAAGCAAGGATACTCTTTCTACAACAAATTACAACCAACAGAAAAATAATAATGTTTATAATGCTTATTCTGTAAGTTCAACGACAGTGAGAGGAACTGCATATGATAATGCTGGAGTGAACAATAGCACCAAAACGGCTTCAGCACCAGGATCGAAACCTGGTTCAAAAACATCTGATGTATCCTATGATTATGCCTACTATGATGATAGTAATACAGAGTATGAAGGGTTGGATCCTGTAAGTGATCATCACTTTGGTAAAGGTGGAGAATCACTTAAAGTAGCAAGGTCAACCAAATAAAGGAAGCCAAGGTGCTTAATGTGAAGAACATACAAAATTTACCATCCTAATGTAAGCCAAATAAAATATAAGGTATTGCAGTTCAATTGCCAGTAAATACAATGAGGTGCATTTTAAATCACACAACTAGGAAAGTTTTAAAATAAATTAAATATAACCCATTCTTCCAAAATCTGAAATTTCTGTGATGAAAAGTACTGTAGCGACATTCTGAATGTTACTCTGTACTGTGCACCTTTCTCTTTGTATGAGGAATGGAATACGATAAATATCTGAAGCAGGAATGTTTCACTAATAGTGAAAGTTGTATATCTGATATTATCTAAATACAAAACAAAATGTTTCAAGAAAAAATCTTGCTTTTTGTAAGACAATACTTCATTTGTCATAGACATCCACCAAAATGACAACCCGGTCAGAGGATTTGTCTTTTAGTGGTAAATTTTTTACTTGATTCATATTTTGTTCATGGTCATGTGATAAAATATATTTGTTAAAAGAAATGCCACATCCACAAATGTGAATGTGCCAAATATTTCAACTGCTCAGAAGTGAGCCATTACAATATCAACCAAAATGTACTAACAGGCATCATGAAATTACCTACACGGTACCCTCCAATCAAGAAATTACATATGTTGGCTCCTTTTTAAATATCGAGTAAAGGAGTACAACATATCATTGTTGTATCATTTATTTTGTTTCGTACACTGTTGAAACAATAAAGAAATATAATGCCTTTTCTCAGGCATAATAGTATCCCAAATTCTACGATAAATCACACATTGAAGTGAAACCTTTCCTTTAACAAACAGTTCATAATGACCCTGAGATCTGTGCAGAGTTCTTTAAGGTATAACTCAGGGGTGAACAAATCCTAAGTAAAAGGCTGCTCAGGTGACTAAAATGTTGTACAGACGTGCTTAATATTTGTAGGTCCTCAGCATGGAGCTTGTTTCATGTTACAGTTCTGGTGCCTAGAATATTGAGGTGGTTTCTAGATATCCGGAAAATTTTTGCACCCCTGATGTAACTCATTCTGGATATTGTTTGCAGTGAAATGTTGCAGCTTTCCTCTAGTCAGTGGTTTCCAAACCTTTTCATTTATGACAACCCATTCTTTACTTCCGAACATTTTGTTTACACCCATGTGCTAACAACCATACTTTTAGTCTCCATTAATTTCAAAAGAACATAAAGGCAACAAACTATTGTAAACATAGTGACACATGTAACTGAATAAATATTTTGTTCATCACAACAAAAATGACAGAAGATAAAAGAGAAAACAAAGTGCTGAACAGAGATGCAAGAATTGTTGTGAAGTTATGTCACTGTGAACAGCCCTTATATTCAACCCCACAGTCCACAGATTTTGCACCACTGCTCCAGTCCTTCAAGTATTCATTCCTACCCCACAACTACTGCCGGCATTAAGATCAGAAGCATTCTGCCCACTCAAAAGGGCAACAACCCTGGTGGACTGAGACATGAAGCAGTGTTGACATTCCTCCTTCTCCTCCTCTTTCTCCTTCTCCCCCTACTCCTTGTACTGTATGATACCAGAACGATCATATTACAGCTCAGGTGACTAGCCACCAGGTGCAACTGCAGAGTCTTGGATGTGCTCCTATGGCAGTCTTTGTGGTATTTTTGGTAGACACAATGGCAATGGAATAGGTTCTTCTATGAGTAATTCAGTTTTCCCCCGTCAAATCTCGAGATACCATGTTTATATATTCATTCCTCCTCTATCACCAAAGGAGTGGGGATGGGGTAGACAATGCACCCATTATTGGGTGCAGTTCCAAAAGAAAATGTTACACCAGCCTCAGGAATACATAGTAGGATATCAGATTTTTTTCTTTACAGGCCACAACAGAATAGTGATAATCTGATACACGTGTATTACTCAGGAAGAAAAAATGCAATCTCTCTATCTTAAAAGACCGTTTAGCATAATAAATGCAAGACAGTACCCTAAAAAATAGTGTATGTATTTTAAAAATTGTTCATAAAATGAAACTAAGGAATAAAAATTGTGTTTATGAGGAAATTCAGAGCAGAATAAAATCATAAAATGCTTCATGTGTTTCTCTTCAGACATTTCTGTAAAATTAAAATTCCTGCCTCAAAGAAAAGCAGAGCTGTAAATTTAAATTCTTAGGTCTTTTCCTAATTACCTGTAGTAACATAAATAAACAAGCTCACTGCACTAGGCCTTAGATTAAGATAAAAATTAAATAAAAGTGCCTGCCTACTTGCCTCCTTTAGGAAGCCCACCAGTCGCTTATCTGCAATGGTTCGTTTTCTATATTGATACGGTTCGTGGGTGTTGGCAATATGTGTGACTGGTCCAGTGCCATCATTTCGGAGAAACATGATTCCTGCACATTCAGCGTTAAAGTCAGTATGATGAACAATTGGTCATTTGTAAGGTAAGCAAGTTTCACAACCTTAGTTTTATTTACAGCTTAGAACAGTCTTCCTCTGAATAACAGATGTGTGCAAAGTTGATGAAAGTGTGATCCGAAGACGAAGGGCAGCAGGAAAACTTCAGCTAACAAAAGGCGGACGATACTCCCGCACTTTTTACCTAACCTAAAATTATACACATGGTACTTATGGAAAACAATTGCTTGCCTACCTCACAGAAATCTAGCCACGAGACCTAACACCGCCTTTGAGGGCGTGGGGGGAATTACACAGCAATATAAAATCCAATATACATTTATTAAATAATATCCTCTGAAATTTAGGCTGCCAACTTGACGCTTCCATCCTACAAAACACTACGACTCTACCTCAGCCCAATTGACGCCTGACACAATTCGGTTTGTGTACATCTAGATGATTCAACCAGCTACCCCTACCCCTAGCCACGGGGGGGGGGGGAAAAAAAAAAAAAAAAAACAAAATCCCTTACTTAAACACGGACACTTTCCAGTGGGTTGTGATTACACAGCCAATCAAAGTGA
>Ga0123352_10004965_pt1 | contig 19836 bp, 10 predicted proteins | sample TergutLab28metaG_FD_89700 | JGI IMG/M metagenome (GOLD analysis project Ga0123352, IMG submission 89700) | Labiotermes labralis P1 segment gut microbial communities from Petit-Saut dam, French Guiana - Lab288 P1 | ecosystem: Host-associated > Arthropoda: Insects > Digestive system > Gut ...
ATCTAGTTTTGTTATTCCAAGTAAGTGTCTCAAAAATTTCATCTGTGCTGCTTCTAAACGTTGTTCCTCTCTTTTCTTCAGTACCCAAGCTTCACTTCCAAATTTCAATGCTGCTTTAGCTATTATTAAGTCATCTCTAAATACATATTAAAACTAGGCGAAATTTTAGTTCCTGAAACTTTAACGCCTTCCTTAACGTTTACTTAAAATTTGAGTGTTATAAAGATATCGCTTAAACTAGAAAAAAGACGTACTGATTTATAAAAACCATTCTTACGGTTCCAATGTGCTTCTCTCCCGTGTATAGCTTCGCTTAACTACAGGCTCAAGGACGGACAAGTGCAGTGTAATGATAATACATCACGCTACACAGGAACAGTAGGTGGAACTGCAAGAAGACCAAATTTTTTCGCTTCATTATTCCCCTCCTTTTCAACTTCAGATAAAGTTTTGATCCTATCGAAGCAATTTAATCTAAGGAACCATCTCCAAATGAATGCAGATTCATCCCAGTATGCCCCTTATAGATCGGAGCTTCAGGAGTTGCGGAGATATGCCTGCACTTCCACATATAAGTTTCCACGGCACACGTGGTAGTGTTTTATTACACATTGCGACATAGTTAACTCCACTTTCATTAATATTAATTTTCAGTATTCGGCATCGCAAGATGTTTAAAATAAAGTTCAAATTCCAACAATTTTTACAACCAGAAGAGGTGCTGCAATACCTGCTACAAGGTCGGTATTGTTTGCCACGTACTATACAATCCATCGACCTTAATGTTTTCTCCTTAAGGAAGCTTCGAAGTACGCAGGACGCGCAGACGAAATATTACTGTCCCTTTTATATTCTCCCCTAACCTGATATTAGCCAGCGTCCAAGAGAAGACAGAGACGTTCGATCTTCAGTTTAATCTTGTACTTTCTGCACCAAATCAGGCATTTACCCCGTGCGCAACACACTGTACCGCAGGACATTACCTTTCCTGAATCTGTTAGGAGTAAACAGTGAAATCTTGTATGACATATCTGTGTAAAAAAAAAGAAAGTTTTTTTAAAACTTTGAAGTATTATTAGGGCATGAGGCAACAGAAGGATGACGGGTACTTGTGCAACATAAATTCAGAGACAGTGTTAAATATGTGCACACTCTCTCAGGAACAAATTATGACTCTAACCATAACTTACTGTTTGACAAGCTCTGCACAAAATTTAAAAAAATCATAAATTTCACAAAGCGACCAAGATGGGATCTGGAGAATTACATGCTACACGACAGGACGTGCAAGATACTCTAAAGACAAACACTGTGCAATGGAATGTGAAAGTACAGTGGAACAATATCAAGAAATTTGTGTTGAATGCTGCGGGTGATTTGGTTGGTAAAGTCGACAAGAAAACTAGAGAAACATGGATTACACAGGAAATTACCAATAAAACAGAAGAATGAGGGAATTGGAAGAAAGTCAACAACGATAAAGGAAGGAAGGGCTGGAGGAGACTAAGGAACGAATTGAAAAGAGCCACAGACAAGCCAAGAAGGACTATCTTGAGAGCATGTGTGACGAGATCATGGAATTTCATGAATAGGACATTATGATTTAATGATCATGAAGACGAACTAGGTTGAAATGAAAATATTGGAACTCACAAAATTGGCATCGAAGCCTGTCACAGATGTATAATATTAGATCGGAGGAAAATACTGAAAATTTGGGAGAAAAACAGTCAGAGCTCAACGATAGAGCTAATCGACCAGAAAACTTTGAAGTCTGAACGGAAGAGGAAGTAGGTAGACACGAGGAAGGCCCTTAAATTTTGCAACAATATAAGGGAAGAAGGTACCAGGAAGTTGAGGGTTAAGGAGAGTACAGAGAATAATGAAGTACTTGTTGACGTACTCAAACTTTTGGGAAAAGCTGGTCTCAGACTAACGATGCAACTGATGAAAAACGTACGCGTAAGTGGAGAGTGGTCCAAGCATTTTATGGCATTTACAATGATTGTCATAAAGGAGACGTTAATAGCTACAAAATGCAGCGACCGTCTATGTGCTAAGCTCGTTATTATATTATTCTCAGAATTCATATTTCTCCAAATCCAAACTGATCTTCTAGAAGTATGCTCTCAATTTTCTTTTCAGTTCTTCCTCTTAGTACCTTCTCTGCCATCTTTGCTGTAAGTACGAAGAGTCTGTCTGCACGATGCTCGCTGCATTACGTAGCTTGCGGCTACTACCACATTGGGCTTCTTATTGAGCGCAGGGAAATTTACATTTAGTTTGCGTTACTTTATTTACTTTACTCTACACTTCAGGTCACTGCAATAACAAGCGTCTGAATGTGCATTCGGAGAGTATCCATGGAAAGTGGCCACTAGAATTCTTAAAATTAATTTACATTTAGGTTGTTTTACAGCTTCCCTAGACCAATATAGGGATATTGTCCTGAAATAGGTCACACAATCTCCTTATATATAATATTTAACAACATTGTGTTGCATAATGCTTTTATTAATTATTGCTCCGACATGTTTCTGCCCCAAATTATTCATTCATAGCCAGAACACCCGACAATTACATTTGAAACAAGGTTGATCACAGACGTCTGGACACAACAAATAACAGTGTTTAATTAATAAAATTTGGGGTTTTATAAAATAATTGTAAGGGTTAAGATATTTTAATTCTAATTTTAATCATATATATAAAACTTCTGCCAAATAAATTTATACATAAATTGCACATTTCAAAATCCTTTGTGCTCCTTGAAGATGGCCAAGAATTGAGGCAGGAATATGTTGGAGTAATAATTAATAAAAACACAGCGAAACAACTTGGTATTAAATATTATATACGTAATATAGTTCCACTGAAATTGCACAGTATTAAACTTCATTTTAAACGTTACTGTCTGGCCTTTTTTATTTCCTTCGATCTCATATGTGGTTTTACTAAAAAACTCTCTGCAGATTTTTACTGGTATTGAATAATATATACTAACAATTATTTTATATTCTATATTATAATCGAACAGTTAATAATCTTAACCTACTCAGGCCTATCGGCATTAAACAACCCACAAGTAAAGAGGAGAATAAATGGCTGATGTATTATGCTGGCCGTTTATGATTCATTTATCTATTGACTTACAGGCAAGGAGATTTCCAATTAATTTTTTTAGGACAAATCGTTGAGACACAAATATTCTTAATTCATAAGCAACGCGTTTATTTTTCAGTGGCTATGTCATTACTAAATTATGTTTAACGCAATTGACACTTTAATTAACTAGATTTCGAAAGTGTCTCTTATATTTGTCTATCTAAATACGTCTGACACCAACATGGCTGTAGCACGAAAAGCTGAAATTAAAACAAAGTTAATGCCACAAAAAATAAGATACTAAATTTGGATTCCAATAGATATTCGAAAAAATGTGCGAATTTTATGTAGGTTGTCCATTTACGCAGTACGTAACACAATGAGGAAGACAAAAATTCTACATGTAGCTTTCATTTTTATAGTACGTTTTATGACTATTTCAGTATCTCAGGGTAGAGGGCAGGATCACTGAAAACTAACCTACTTTAAGGATTTCTGATGCGGATTCAAGAACATATTTTGAGATCAAAGGAGATCCTTACTTACTTTCTAAACTACTCCATGGAACGGAGTCCTCTTTGAGAAGCTAACCAGTTTCCAGCTAATCAATAAATTCCCCACATTTTAAGCAACCCGCAGGTTCATTACCGCATTCACACATGCCCGCCACCTGTCCCTATCCTGAGCCAGATCGATGCATCCCAATTCCTGATGATCCATCTTAATATTATCCTCCAAACTAGGCCTGAGTCTTCCAAGTGGTCACTTTCACCAAATAGACCCTAGCTACATTAAATTTTAAGAACCATTGTCCTAGATGGAATAAGGAAAACGACGAAGACATTCAAGTCAGGATAGATCTTATCCATACTGGGATTTGAAGCACTAACTTCCAGGATACTACCACACCAAGATCATCGCTTTGGTGTTCTATTACGATGCACATTTATCGCCAAAACACCTTGTAGAACATTTCTTTTAACAGTCCCTCAACTCTGCGTACATGTCCTAAAAATTGAAGGCAAAATTGTTAATAGTCAAACCCTACAGTGGGCTGGCACCAGGTGGCTCCAATTTCCGAATTTTCTGGGTATCATTTTGTTGTTTACATTACTGGATATCTACACGAGCATGTTTCATAATACCAGTGTCGCTTATATTCTAAACGTTCAGTCCCCATTATCCCTTTTTTGCGTTTATTTCCTGGTAGCCTACAAATCATTAATGCCTTTCGAAAAAAAAATTACAAACTAACAACTGAAATTTCACTCTTGCGACATAATCTGGTTTATGGAACATGGGTGTCGTTGATGGGTTTCAGCGTGGGCGTATTAAAATGATAAGACGAGTACAGATTATGCGCCCTAAATTGCCGGGAAGCTATTAATTTTAACGGGAGTTAAGTATAATTCCTTTACTATTTAAGAAATCACTTCCTTAGATGTCACTTAGTTCTCTCCTTTCACATAGATGAAAATGTCCTGTAATTGACATTCCATTTTACCTTTTCGCCCTTAATTGTGTACATTGTTGAAACTTATACGTTCCTACGTTTTAAGATATTGCCTTCAGTTCTTTTTTATTTCTAACATGATAACGGAATTTTAAGTAAGCTTGCTTCAGTTTTTTTGGCAGAAAGAATGCGACTTGGATAATGACATAGACATTTGTGTAATTTCAGTGGAAGAAATTACATGGTGAAGCCAGACATGGCAAAAATAGTTGAAGAATAAAAGACCAACTTGATTTCACTAGCTATTTTATTTCACTTCTTATGTGCTCAACATGTTTCGGACATTAATATATCCATCATCAGGAGCTTGCGGCTATGCTGCTGAATTACCACATTGGTCGTTTTTTTCTTGGTTCGATGTGTGTTGGGGATTTGGTGCGGTTGGGTTTGAGTGGTGTCCGTGTTGCAGGCTTCAGTGACATCAAGTTGGTCTTTTATTCTTTAACTATTACAATGATGCACGGTCCAGTAAACATAAGATGGCAAAAATACTATCTGCATTACTACAGTGTAGATAAAAGGGCAGCTACAAGACTTCGTATTCAAACAGAAAGTAGGAAATGATTGTGAAAGTTAGACGTTGAAATGACACTATAGTAAAAACTGTGCCTTTTTTTTTAATATTTAAGCCGTAAAATTATGATAGTGGTTAACGTGACGTTTCAGTATGTTAAGCATGACATGGAACATCACACTAAGACGTAATATTCTCCAAAGGAATAAGATAATCTTTGGAGAACCAATCATTTCACATGACGTGTTCTCCAAATAACTAAGCTAGTCACATTTCATACTCACACATTCGTTCACTTTACATTCTGAAGTTCATACAGAACTCTTCACACTTTCTACTCTCCAGAGAACTAAGTACCTCACATTCGGTACACTTCAGGGTAAGGTATGCACTTCAATTTGCATACTGTCCAGAAAAATAAATGGGAACACGTGGTGGAACAATTGGTTGAGGCACTGCACTACATTTCGGAAGGTTGTGGGTTTGATTCCCGATATATAATTGGAATTTTTCATTGACATAATCTTTCGGCCGTACTATGGCCCTGGATTCGACATAAACGATTACCAGGAATATTTCCTGGGGGTAAAGGCCTTGGGCTGACGACCTTACTACCTTACTGTGCCTATTGTCTTTAAATCTGGGAGCCTCAAACTCCTTGAAACTTCTGGGTCCGTACAGGGTTTGCTGTATCGGTTTTTACCAGGAAAATAAGTAATTCACGTTACATACTCTCAAAAGAAATTAAAACTCGCGTTTCATAATATGCAAATTGGCACAGATTTTTTTAAAGAACATATTCCTTATTTCTTTGAAACTGTCCAAAATTTCGCTTTGAAACTGTAAAAATCATCAGGAAGTCTTTCTGTTGTTAATTATACAGTAAGCTATTTGCTTTGGTACTAAAGTCAGTTTATGCGATCTTTCAGTGGCACTGATTCGTTAGTTCATGTAAAGCTCTTATACCATTCCGCTTTCTGAACATGTACGAAGGGATTAGGGCCTTTGATGAGTTACCGGCCAGCGGTGTACAGATCTGTTGTCACAAAGGATATCCACAAATTTGCTCTCTGTGAGTGTAGTTATAATTCGAAGTCAACCCATTTCATTACACAGACAAAAGTAAATATGGACAAACCGACACAGAAGTAATGTTTTTCCTGCAGGGTACATAGTGCTGTTCACTGCTCAACAAATCTGTAATCATCCAATGAGGTAATTAGGGATTTGTTTTTTCTGTTCACAGAGTAATTTAATTTTGTGTCGTCATGCCAGTTCAGCCGCAGTGCCAATTAAGAGTGTTCATATTTATTTATTTCAGCGTACGCTTACTATCCTTGCATGAGTTACAGACTGTATGGCAGGTTGTGAAAAACTCTGTCATTCAAAATACAGTCTTCTTAGTAGTATCTTTTTGAAGTCTGGTAGGTGTCGGTCAACGCTCGGCAGAAAGATACTGCCCACAATCTTAAAGTTGCAAGGATGCTCCCCATCCCGATACCATAAAACTTAACAGGACTTAAACCTTCCATATCCATTTTCTTTCTCACATCACAGTGTTTTTTACTACTTTTACTTTAATTCACTCTGATGAGAGGTAAAGGTAAAGGTAAAGCAGTCCCATTACAGGCCTGGACAGGCCCAGAGGGTTTCAGAAAGTTAAGGCTCCCAAATTTCGTGACAAAGGCACAAGATGGTGGTAGGCAGTCAGCCTTACGCACCGGCCGCCTTTACCCCCAAGATATACTCCTGGTACTCATTTCTATTAGAGGCTGATTCGACCCCAGAGCCATAGTTCGATCGGAAGGATTTTATGCAAATGAAAAATCCACTGACACCAGCTTGAATCGAACCAGCGACCTTCCGATTTGTAGCACAGCACCTTAGCCACTGTGCTACCGCTGTCCCCCAAAACACTCTGATGCCATAATTTAACGGCTGTAATGAATATTAAATTCTAGTACATTTTTCATTTAATTTAATTATTGTTATTATTTTCACCTTACTCTACTGCAGTAACCATGACTACGGATCACATAGGAGAACATTTAAAATTATTGTACTGCACGAAATGAAAAAGCTGAAATAGCTCATTAATCAGATTGAATGGTTTTGGGAAAGAAGACGACGGGTGTTGGAAGGGGCTGGGTTCCGAGTACACGAAGACTTGTTCTGAGATTCACCAACCCTACTAATTACCCTCTTTTAAAACAGCAGGAAGTTCAACTGGCAATCATTTCCATGTCGTGTCTGGGTCGACAGCGCGGAGACCTTAACCTCCCTTCATAGGAATTCATACTCTGCACTCTGTACTCTATGCTTAGTACCCTAAGACTTAAGCGGTAACTTTCCTATCTTTAAATTTAATTAATCTCAAGTTCAATGTGCAGGTTGCAAATGAGAGGCAAAACCGGAAGGAAAAGAAACGTTGTAGGTGGTTCATAACCGCAGAATATTAAATTCTACATAAATCATCATCATCATCATCATCATCATCTTCCTCCATGGATTAGGCCGTTTGACCTGTTCCGGCATTGACGCATTGCCAACGTTTCCTGGGGCATCCACAATCTCTTCTTCCCCGAGGTTTGCAGTTCAGGACGTGTTTCGCGAGTCTGGTTTTGTCCATTCTTTCAAGGTGGTTGATCCAGTTTTGTTTGTATTTGAGTCTCCCGTCTTGTATTCCAGAGATCTCTTCGCTTCTTATTTTATCCAGCCTTGTGTATCCCGTAACACTTCTTAGAAAGCGCATTTCTGCAGCTTCTAGGCGAGTCATGTCTCTCTTCATGGTTACCCATGTTTCGCTGCCATACAGTAGTGAGGGTCTAGCTACAACTTTATAAAATTTCATTTGGTTATCTGTACGGGTTTTCTTTAAGTGTTTCCTAATAGTATCTACGTCAATATATTGAAAAATGTGTATTAAACATCGACTTACTCTACGGATATGTAACTTTAACGGCAAAAAAGATAACACAGAGACCAAAACGTTTAGGAACAGACAAGGCATTAGTAGAGAAATCCATCTGCTTTACCGCCGGTTGTAGAAGGTATGTGGCATGGGGCTCGGGGGATATTCGGACGCTTTCGTTTAGGAAAAAAAAAATTTGCCATTGCCGCTGATTGAACAAAAACTGCCCGGTCGTCCAACTCGTAGTGTAGTCACTGTGCTAATCGTACCCACACGAAGAGAATGCCATATTGAAATTCTTTGACTATTGAAAGTCTTTTGAGTCAGACAATGGATAAGAAATATGTCAGGATATATTTACGCTGATATTGTTCCATTCATTAATATACTTCACACCAGCCTTTTACAGTATCGTTTGTTTACGCAGATGGTTATGTACAGTGTAACTGTCGCAACATAAATGAGGACAACCGTTTCCTTAACAACAGTAGTGACAATTCGACGGCGACGCTAATAACACTGATGCTTGAATTTTTCTCTCCACATAATGATTTACATTGTTTTCGATGTAACATTCCGGAGGCTCTTATTATACGAGCCTGGACAGCTCAGTTGATATAGTGACTAGGCTACGTGATGGACTACTGAAAGTCCTCTGTAAGCTTTCTGGGAGGGGCGAAGATTCGTAGGGCTCACTAAGTCTCTTATTCCATGGGTATTTAAGCTTTTTTCTAGCATAAAGAGGCCGGAATGTGATGCTAACCACTCATCTCCATATAGTGCTAAGTCTAAGAATGTGTAGAGCTATAATCCCACTCCTCCAGGTGCCTTCATGTCTTTGCACAAGAACGACTTTTCTCTGGGACCTTCATGGGGAGTTTATTATAAGCAAACAAAACAAGTTTTTACGAAATGAGCTGAGTGCCTTATCAGAGTCACCACATATTGTGTTGTTAGACGGCTCATCACAGCATGTTTTGCTACACATGCTTAATTTATGTCATTTGCAAATGCTAGGCCATTAATTCTGCAACATTTGCCCATAATACATTAGTATACGGCATGAGAATTAATGATGCAATTGCTTTGATCTCAAAAATTGCATTTTTTTGTTTCTTCAGTAAAGACAGGGTTACACTTTTGAATACGAAACACTCGTTTGTTTATTATATTTAATATAACTTATTGCACTTACTGAGAAACGGTACATATGTCGTACTATTTCGTGGCTCAGTTTGTCCTACATTTTTCAGCTTAAATAAGCCACCTTCATAGAAACTTATTTACGTACTTACTTGCTTACTTACTTACTTGCTCCATGGAGCAGAGTCCTTCTTGAGAAGCTAACCGGGTCTCAGCTAGTCAAGAAATTCCCCGCATTTTATGAAACCCGAAGGTTCATTACCGCATTCACAAGTGTCCGCCATCTGTCCCAATCCTAAGCCAGCTCGATCCAGTCCATATCCCCTCATCCCAATTCCTGAAGATCCATCTTAATATTATCCTCTCATCTAGGCCTGAGTCTTCCAAGTGGTCTCTTTCCCTCAGGTTTCCCCACCCAAACCCTGTATAGGCCTCTACTCTCCCCCACACACGCTACATGCCCCGCCCATCTCATTCTTCTCGATTTCATCACCCGATCAATATTTGGTGAGGAGTACAAATCATTCAGCTCCTCATTATGCAGCTTCCTTCACTCCCCTGTTACCTCGTCCCTCCTAGGCCCAAATATACTCCTCAGCACCCTATTCTCAAACACCCTCAGCTTGCATTCCTCCCTCAATGTGAGCGACCAAGTTTCACACCCATACAACATAATAGGCAGAATTATAGTTTTCAGCTCGATAGAAACCCAATTACTAGGGAAAAAGAACACGTACATTAACATTGTAAGGACGAAACTGTAGCTGTCTGATTTAAAGACCAGTTCGCACCGCGCTGTAAACACTTTCTACCTTAGTTATAAAAACCGTTAAGTTAATGCTGTAAAGAGAAGTAATTGCTGTTTGTTCTGAGATCCACGCAAAACACATAAACGCAACGTGGGCAGAACACAGAATTTCTGTCTGTTGAAGCTGGTGGTACGTAAAGCAAGTCTTAGGCTTTAAAAGGTTAACACAACTACAGACAGCTGTCAAATACATAGTAGAGCTATGAAGAATATGTTGCAAGCAGATACAAATATGTTCGTATTTTACAGTATGTAATTAAATCTGGAGCTTAATACTTCTATCTGTTACTGCTAGAATTAAATTAAAGTACACGTCCTTGCAGTCTATATGCCTATCTTTCATTACGGTTTACAACCTTATGCACGTTTTGCATTCAAACATCTATATACCTATCTTTGATCGCAATGTGGATCTAATCCAGGTAGCTGTGATATACCGCGCGCTGTGTGAGAAAACACTCCGTACTTTTTTTTTTTATCATAACTGTCCAACAAATGCACTTAGTATATTAAAATTTTTGTTTCTTTTATGTGTTGTGAAATAACACGCATTTTTTAGAATTGTAAACAATCTGACATATTACGACTTTTTAAAGATCTTAATCTATCGATTCTTTGTAACAACCATTTGTATAAAAGTTTTCATTTTATTAATTTTGTAACTTTAGTGTACGTAATAAGAGACTCCCTGAGGACGATGTATAAACATCGAATCATATAGGAGTGTTTAAAGAAAGCGGTAAGCGGTATTATTTATATATATATTGCATTTGTTGGACAATAGAAAAAGAATTCTACAAAATGCGCGGTACATGCATCAAGAAACTGATACCAGAATTTCTTAGCCATTCCAAAAGTTAGGTCCATTTGCACCTACTTCAAACAACGATTTTTTATTCTTTCCTTTTTTTGATCAATTGCAATTCTTAGGTCTAAATTCTTGATATACAAAAATGAATATGAATTAACAAGCTGCATCTCACTCCATCCCAAACCATGCCATTGTCCCATAACAGTTTCCTACAGAGGCATCAGCCTACAATTTACGTATGCAACCACATGTCGTGCAGGAAAGCAAACTAGTGTACGTTTAACGTCATCAACAGTCATTCAACCCAACACCTTTACACAATAGATGTAACTGTAAAATGAATTACAATTTAAATCTATAAGACGTGAAGTGAGCAATCAGATTAACGCAGAACATTCGCAACAGCGCTGTTAATTTTAGTTTTTACAGCTTAATTTTGTGCCTGTAATAAGAGCAACAAATCAAAAGTTGCACCGTGCAAGTTCGCAGAACTGTAATTCTTTCTGCCTTATATTCGGGACGTACGCACTGTGCTCCGCTGTATTAAACTTCGGGTTCTGTTAACAGAGATACTTCGACGCAGTACACGTAACAGGAGCCTTATGGAAATTAAGATTTACTGGATTAATTTGAGTTGCCGCAAGTAAAGTGTTACAGTGTCGCGCTAATTAAAATTCACACTGCGCATCCAACAGGAACGTGGCCTTTGTTCTGCAAAGCATGGGCCGGTCGTTTAAAACTGAGTAGGCTGTAAATCTTCACACATTCATTTGAAATGCTGAATAAACGATAACGGTCATATGACCACTCTTTCGTCGTGTTAGTATGTTATGCTATTTGCTCCGGTTACGCTGAATACTTCAAATATGACAGTCAAATTTCACGTAGGCCAATGACTTTCCGTTCTCCGATGAGCCCGATAATGTTGAAATGTTTCATTATAACTGCATTATTGTAACAACTCTCGTGATTTATTTTGGGATTAATATCACCTACTAAAAGTCATGAAATACTAATGTTTGAAATACAATTTTAACGCGGAGTTTGAGCGTAGGGATAAAATACAAAATGCTTCTCGAAAACCCAAAGTAATTTATATGAATTACAGCCTTTCATCCGCAAGATCCTGCTACTGGCCAAACCAATCAAGTTTCTTCGTGGTCCTATTGCAAATGCCGGAAACGATACCCAAACTTCAATTTGTAACTCCTGCTCCTCAAAAAGCCTGTCCGTATTTGTACCAGAATACCGTCATTTTTTAAACATGGTACTGGAGAAGAATGTTAAAAATAAAATGGACAGATAGAATAATGAATGATGAAGTTTTTCAAAGGGCGAAAGAAGAAAGATTACTTTAAAAATTTAAAAAATTAGACCCCCACTCATGGATATGGCTTAAAATCAGGCATAACGAGTTTGTAGTAAACATCCTTGAAGGGGCAGTATTCGGAAAAAAGGCCGTGGGAAGACCTCGACTACAATCCTTAAAGCAAGTCGCCAGAAACACAGGAGCTGACAGTTGTACAGCAATGAAAAGAGAATGGCTTGCAACAAATCCAGATGGAAATTTGCCAACCAATCAAAAGATTGAGCGATAAGAGGAAGATCGTCACAAGAAAGCTTTCCAAGATGTTATCAATATTCTGCACCAGTTCAGCCACCCAAATGTTAAACATTTCCCCCGCCAATGCTCCCTTCCCAAATTTATAAAAATTACGCCAGATAAAAATAGAGACATAAAAATTTAGACCAAGTAGTCTAGAGTAAATTCTTAATTCCATTTCTCTGCCGCGCACACAAAACGTTTAACTTCCATGAACCTTATCAAAATAACTTCCCGACTCTGTACTTTACCTGCAGACTAGAGAAATGGGCATTGCCTGGAAACTGCCTACACCATACATTTTCTCTTTCTCCGTAATAAATGTAGTGTCAGTCACTACCCCGTAATTCGCATTCTTTATTATTATTATTATACTTCTTCGTCTTTCTCTACTACTTCTCAATTGGTATTAAGGTTTCAGTCTAAGTCCTCAACACCAGACCTGCTAAAAGTGTTGAAAGAAATGCTTGAAATATCGGAATTGTTTAGCTTGCAACAGAAGGTGAAAGGAAGCAATTAACCATGGGGTCCCTGAAGAGGCGGGGGAAATTTGTTGACCAACCTAATTGTTTTCCGCTTCAAGATAAGTAACTGTGCTCCACGGATTTGGTTCGTTAGTTTTCTCTTATTTAGTTGCAGATCGTTAGATGGTAGGCTTTAAGGTTTATATAGCTAACGGATTTCAGGAAAGAAAGGGTTCTTGCTGTGCATAAGGAATATTATAGCTGTCAATCTAGGCACTGTGAAGTGCCCTCCAGTACAAAGTTGTGATGTGAAGGAATTGGTAGTACTGATGACTTTAATTACTGTTATCTGTCCTGTTGAGTAACACGCACAGCCGATGTAGAGTAGAACTTATGTACAAGGATATAGACTTCCACAGATTATACGGCTAGTGTTTACAGTAAACAGGACTGGTGTGAATGAGCGTCTGGATATTCTGTTCGTAATATTATTAAACCCTAGTATCAAAACTTTGACCTAAGCAATTGAAAAGGGATATGAGATTTGGTACATGGAATGAAGTAGCCTGTATAGGTCAGGTCAGCAGTTGCCAGGGAATTAGCAATTATAGATTATTAGATCTAATGTGTGTGTGCAGGAGGTTGTGTGGGACAAAGGGGGCACTGCAAGAGCAGGGGATTATATTTTTTTTTATGGAAAGTGAAACGAAAATCATCAATTAGTAACAAGTTTCTTCGTACACCACAGAATAGTATCAGCAGCTAAGAAAGAAGATTTTGTTAATGATTGGATGTTACATATAGTTCTGAGTGGCCACTGGGATTCTGAATGTGCATGCATCACGTGAGGAGAAAAAATGATTAAAAACAGTTTCTATGAGGAATTAGTATAAGTTTTCGGTCACTTTCTTAGTATCATATGAAAATTCTGTTAGGAGATTTTAATTCTAAATTAGAGAAAGGGGATATTTTCAAACCGACAGTTTGGAATGGCAGTCTACATCAAGGTATTAATGATAATGGTGTTAGAAAAGTAAACGTTGCCACATCAGACAATCTAGTTGTTAAAAGCACAATATTCCCACACTGAAACATTCATAAGTACACCTGGACCTCTCCTGATGGGAAGACACAACCAGATTGATTATATATTGATAGATAGGAGATGACATTAGAGCCTACTAGATGTACGATATTTCAGGGGAGCTGACTGTGATACTGATCGCTATCTGGTGGTTACTAAAGTTAGGGAAAGTTTGGCAGTAAGTAAACAAACAGCACAGAAGTTTGATGGGGAAAGATTTAATCTCAAGAAGCTAAGTGAGCCGGAGTTTGGGAAAGAGTATCAGATTAAGATCTCAAAATTTTGCAGCTTTGACGAACTTAAATCACTGCGAGGACATAAATAGGGCTTGGGAAAACATTAAAGAGCATATTAAAAACTCGGCTAAAGAAAGTCGAGGTCTGTATGAATTGAAGCCGCATATACCTTGGTTTAATGAAGAATGTTCACGACTGTTATTACAAATAAGCAGGCTAAAATGCAGTGGTTACAGGATCAAAACAAAAGCAACGTAGATAATCTAAACAATGTAAACCGTGAAGTCAGTAAACATTTTAGAAACAAAAAAATGAATATCTGAACGCTAACATTGATGAACTTGAAGCAAGCAATAAGGTTAAACTTATCTGAGACTTGTATAGGGGCAAAAAATGACTAAGAAGGGATAACAGCTTAGAACTAATACTGTAAAGGATAAGAAGTGTGACTTGCTTACGAACTCCCACAGAATTTTGGTTTGATGGAGGAATTATTTCTTTCAGCTATTGAACTTACATAGGGTTAATGATGTTAGGCAGACAGAAATACATACAGCACAGCCAATAGTAATGTGTCCATTTCCTTTGAGGATGAGATGGCCATTTAAAATTTAAAAAGAAACGAATCACCATTTATTGATCAAATCCCAGCAGAAATGATTAAAGCAGGAGGTAGAGAATTCCGCTCCGAGATCCGTAAACATTTAAATTTTATTTGGAATAAGGAGGTATTGCCTAAGGAGTGGAAGGAGTCGATCATTATACTATATAAAGCAGGGCGATAAAACACATTGCATTAATTATAGAGACATTTCACTTTTGCCAACCACGTACAAAATTTTATCCAACATCCTGCTGTCAAGGTTAACTCCATATGCAGAGGAAATTATTGGGGATCATCACTGTGGAGTTTGACGCAACAGGCCAACAACTGATCATATATTCTGTATTCCTCAAATACTTGAGAAAAAATGGGAATAAAACGAAGAATTCTATATAGACTTCAAGAAGGCTAAAGATTCGGTTGGGACGGAGGTCTTGTATAATATTCTCATCGTGTTTGGAATCCCCATGCAACTAGTAAGGCTACTACAAATGTGTCTAAATGGAACCAGTAGCAAAGTCCGGGTAGGCAAGCATTTATCTGACATGTTTCCTATTAGGAATGGTTTGAAACAAGAAAAGGCTTTGTCGCCATTACTTTACAACTTTGCTTTAGAGAAAGTCATTAGGATGGCTCAGGTAAACCAGGATGGCTTTAAATTAAATGGTACACATCAGCGCCTGGATTATGCTGATATTAATGTATTGGGAGGAAGCGTATGTACTATAAGGAAAAACACAGACCCTTTAGTAGTTGCTGATAAGGAGACTGGACTAGAAGTAAACACTGATAAATCTTAGTACATGGTCATATCTCGAGATCAGAATGTAGGAAGAATTCACAGAATAAAGACTGATAATATTTCCTTAGAAAGGGTGGAACAATTTAGATATTTGGGAACAAACTTAACTCATCAAAATTCTATTCAGGAAGAAATTAAGAGCAGATTGTAGTAAGGGAATGCTAGTCATCATTCGGTGCAGAATCTTTTGTCTTCAAAACATTTAAAGATTAAAAATACAGAAATATAATTTTGCCTGTTTTGCAGACGGATGAGGTAACAGGGCAGTGAAGAAAATTACACAATTCGGAGCTTAATGATCTCTATTCCTTACCAAATATTGATTGATCGATAAAATTGAGAAGAATGAGATCGGCGGGGCATGTAGCAAGTACGGGGAGAAGGTATGTTTATACAGGGATTTGGTGGGGAAACCTGAGAGAATGAGACCACGTAGAAGACCCAAGCGTAGATGGAAATATAATGTTAAATGAATCTTAAGGAAGTGGGATGTGGGGGACATGGACTGGATTGGTCTTCCTCAGGATAGCAACAGGTGGCTGGCACATGTAAACGCGGCAATAAACCTTCGGGTTCCATAAAATGCGGGGAATTTCTTGACTAGCTGCGAGCTGGTCAGCTTCTCAAGAAGGACTCTGCTCCATGGAGCAAGTAAGTAAGTAAGTATGTAAGTTAGTAATTATATATTATGTAAGTATATATGTATGTATCAAATCCGTGGGTTACATTTCATGAAATCTTATTGTACGCAATATATTTCTTTATTTTATTGTCCTCTTCATTCTTTGTTCCTTTAGATTCTATTGAATTTGCAGCACAGTCGAATGTAACTACTGTATACTCCTTAAAGACTACAATTAACCTGAATTGTTTTTTAAAGATTTAGATCATATTATAGAGCAAATATACCCTGCATCGATTTTAAAAACCCGTCAATTGTATGGACAAAAAACCCGCCGTTTGCTCTGAGATACATACCAAACACGTAATTACTTTCTGTGAGCAGCGGTGAAATTTTTTTTTTAAATTTACGAGTAGATCTGTGTGGTACGTGAAGTGACCCCCAGGCTTTAAGTTGCTGTTAAGGTTCCGTATGGTCAAAATAACAAGCTGGCAATGAGGAAGTTTAAAATATCTAGTCTATCCCGTTTAGAAAAGATTTCCTTAAATATTTTGGCCTAACTGCTTCTATAAAATTCGACAAAAACTATCTAAACCTACTTGCAAACTTTAGCACGTTATTTATGTGATTCCCCTTTTAATAGGCAAATCAAGCACGAACATTTCTTTTATGTTCTTGGGACCGTGCATCGTAATGCTGTGCAAATAAATATCCAACAAGATGCAACTATACACAGTTTATTTTATCTGTAAACTGCTCTACATGTTTCAGGTGGTCTCTCCACCCATCATCAGAAGCACAAATAATTGTATCTACAGGATCTGGTGCTAGTCAACCGTTGCTGCTACCTGTGGCTATAGCGACAGGTAGCAGTTATTTGTGCTCCTGATGATGGGTGGAGAAACCACCCGAAACATGTAGAGCAGTTTAAGGATAAAATAAACTGTGTATAGTTGCATCTTGTTGGACATTTCAATAAATGTCCAACAAGATGCAACTATACACAGTTTATTTTTTTATTTGTTCGTTTTACAGTTGCCTGTTTACGACGAAGAAATCAGGAGGAGGATAACACACGTCAGCATGTACGCGAAACACAGTGTGCTTTCATCATTTCCTTCTGATATATCCATGTCTCGAAATTTGCCTGGTCGTAGGGCAGGCCTATGTAAGTAAAATTTTACGTTTTCATAAATATTTTCATTGTGCAGAATGACTCTCATATGCTATCCATTTGTTTAATTGTAAATTCCGAGTTTTAATTTGGTGATTCACTATATCATCCAATAGATGCATTCAATAAAATGCAAATTGCAAAATGCAATTCATGATGAGTACCAACTCCTACATGTTCCGGCACCGAAGTACCATCCAGTGAGGGTATCAATACCTGCATCGACGTATTGATCTTGTGTTCCTTTCTTGTAGTAGACTCCCTGAAGATGGCACTCACGTGCCGAAACATGTAGGAGTTAATATTGCTGAACTATATTTGATGGAATGCATTTGTTGGTTGGTATACTGAATATAAGGACATGCACGGTACAGGTAACGTCAAATTTAATTTCGTACATTTCCATTTCAAAAAATATATTAGGGCTGAATATGCCACCAACGACGCTTTTAAATTGTTACTGTAATTTATTCAATGTAAGTACCTTATATGGCAGGGTTGAAATTAATACTGTGAGTTGTTTTCATTTTACGCCCACGTTGCCATCACGTCCGTGTGTTTTATTTATACATTTATAGAACGGCGCAATAATAACAGTGCAGTTTTAAGAGAGGTTGTGAGTTGCCAGGGGAAAATGGCTTTCCCAGGAAACACAAAGCCGTTAGCACACGCGCAAACGATGTTTTGATCCTGATCAAAGTGTACGTAAGAAACGGCGCCTGTTTACCCAATGAGTGGAATATCTAAATAATCATTAAACAGTATAAAATTATGTATATATGTATGTATGTGTGTGTGTGTGTATGCATGTATGTGTGTATGTATGTATGTGTATGCATGTATGTATGTGTGTGTGTATGTATGTATATGTGTGTGTGCATGTATGTATGTATGTATGTATGTATGTGTGTGTGTATGTATGTATATGTGTGTGTGCATGTATGTATGTATGTATGTATGTGTGTGTGTGTGTGTGTGTGTATGTCGGTTTCAAAACGTTGTTCTACGTTGTCCGACACCTAGACTCCACTGCTTCCTATCTTCCCACTGGCATTCATTTAGGTTTCTTTCGTTCATGGCCTTCCTTATAGCTTCCATATAGTTTTTCTTCGGTCTTCCTTGTGCTTTCTTTTGTTTCGGCATCCACTTCAATGCTATTTTGGGTAATCTTCCTTCTGCCATTCTTTGAACATGGCCGTACCATGTAATTTGATTCTGTTCAATTCCTTTTACAATTGTTTCCTCTAATCCAATTTGTTGTCTTATAGTTACATTTCTAATTCTTTCTTTTCTTAATATTCAAGAGGATCTCCTCAGGGCATCCATCTCTATAGCTTCGACCTGTCTTTCAGTATTTTCTGTAAGTCTCCGTGTTTCAAAACCACACAATAAACTGCTTTTAATCACATAAATGTTCAATTTTCTCTCCTTTCTTATGTCTTTACTCCACAGTATCCCGTCTAAACACGCTATCCATTTTCTTGCTTGTATTACTCTTGATCTTATTTCTTTGTCATCTGTTCCGCTAGTGTAAGAAATAACTCCTAAATATTTATATTCTTCACAAAATTCAATCTCGCTCTCTTTATCTAATTTCAAATTGCTGTGCGTTTCCCCAATACATAAGTATTTTGTTTTATTCAAATTCATGTCCAGGCCCCATTTCTCTTTTAATTTACGCGTCATATATTCCAAATCTTCTTTGTCACCAACTAAAACTACTTGACCATCTGCTGACTGAAGTATATACAATGTTGTATTTTCTAAAGCAATACCCATTCCGGAGCATTTACGTTTCCATTCTTCTAAAGCTTTTCGTATGTAAATCTTAAAAAGTGTAGGGAAATACAACATCCCTGGCGTAGTCCTTTAGTAATGCTGAAAGGGTGGGACAGTATGTTTCGAACTTTCACTTGTGCTTTATTACCGTAGAGATTTTGCAGTGCTTTAATTAAAGTATTATTAATATTTGATTCTCCCAAAGCTTCCTAAAGTTTTAATATTGGTATACTGTCATACGCTTTTGTCAAATCTACAAATAATAAATGGGTTTCGTGGTTTGTTGCATTCCTTTTTTCAATAATTTGTTTCATGCAAAAAAATGTTGTCTGTACATGATGGTCCTGTTCGAAATCCACTTTTTTCTTCTTCATCTTTATTCTCTTCTTCCATGAGGTCTCTAAATATTTTACCATATAATCTACTCATCACGCTCGTCACTGAAATACCCCTAAAATTAGAACAATCTTTTTTCATCCTTTTTTATGTATTGATGAAATGCAAGCAACTTTCCATTCTTGCGGAGTTTCTTCTCCAATTAGACATCTATTTATTACCCATGTCAGCATTTTTATCAGTTTATCTGTTCCATGTTTTAGCATTTCCGCGTATACTCCTTCTGCTCCACATAATTTCCCATTCTTTAGTTCTGCCTTCCTTGCA
>Ga0123352_10004967_pt1 | contig 19833 bp, 13 predicted proteins | sample TergutLab28metaG_FD_89700 | JGI IMG/M metagenome (GOLD analysis project Ga0123352, IMG submission 89700) | Labiotermes labralis P1 segment gut microbial communities from Petit-Saut dam, French Guiana - Lab288 P1 | ecosystem: Host-associated > Arthropoda: Insects > Digestive system > Gut ...
ACCAACCAACCAACCAACCAACCGACCAACCAACCAACCGACCAACCAACCAACCAACCAACCGACCAACCAACCAACCGACCAACCAACCAACCGACCAACCAACCAACCAACCTACTGACCAACCAACCAACCTACTGACCAACCGACCAACCAACTGACTAAACAACCAACTGACCAACCCACCAACTAACCGACCGACTGACCGACCAACCGACGGACCACCCAACCAACTGATCAACCAACCGACCAACCAACCAACCGACCGACCAACCAACCCACCGACCGACCAATCGACCGGCCGACCAACCCTCCAACCAACCTACCGACCGACCAAGCATAGCCCTTCTTTCAGAGCTACTTTCCTCAGCGATTTAAGAAATCCCCATATTTTATGTAACCTGATGGTTCATTATCGTGTTAATAATAGCCTGCCACTTGTCCCTATCCTGAGCCTCATGAATCCAATCCATTCTGTCTCATCTCATTTTATAAAAATTAGTTTTTAATCTCTTTCCTTCTGGTCTCACCACCAAAACCCTTTGTGAATTTCTGTTCTCCTGTGTGTGTGTTCCATGTGTGTGGTCTATCTCATCATGTTTGATTTGATCACTTTAATGATATTTGGTGAGGCTCCTGATTATGTAATTTTCTTCAGCCCCCTTTTACTTCCTCCCACTTATGCCCACACAGTGTCCTCAGCTGCACCCTATCCTCAAACACCCTCAGCTTATGTTTTGCCCTAGTGATAAAGTTTCACACCCATATAAATCAAGGGGAAAATTGTGCAGTTAAATCTGTTTATACATTTCATAAAGGTCTAATATTATAGAGTAGCAGATTATGCATTTAGTGTACTTGAATGTTTGCAAGACATCACACCACACATAAGAGCACCACCTTTATGTTTCCCATTGTTTACCTCTTTTGAAGGCTGCTGGTGTATGAAACATTATTTCTTCTCTACCCCTATATAACTGTGCATCTACGTGTTCCTGGCATTGTTCTTGAACTGGTCTGCCCTGGAAGATGGGACTGACAAGTTGTCCTGACACGTCAGTAGCAAACTACCACTTTATACTGTGTAAAATTCCAGCAGAGTGAAAATCTCATTAGCACTATGGCAGAAGTCTGAAATCGTGCATGGAATTTCCAAATTTTTGTATTCTTATCCATTCTGGGAGACATCCCTTCTTTATACTGAACTGTGCATGGTGACAGTAGTGTTGTGCTCTTACAGCAATCACTGCGGTGACTACATGTGGAGGTTGAAAATCATCAGGCCGTTTTCAGATCACACATTCATGTAACAGATACAGTATTTGAAGAATCAATGGTTACCTGCTGTTATCGCCTTTTATGTCTTTGTTTTGAAACTCCAAATACACACATTTTCAGGCAAGTTGGTTCACGTCGTCGAATGTCTAAAGCTGGTTCCCATGTAAGTGCAACACATAACCGCCATGGGTCATCAGTGAACCATGCGGGATTACCAGTTGCACCGAGAGATGAAGCAGCAGCAGCCATGACTCTGAACAGTCAACTAGGTCCCGTTGCAGAGACATCCATGTTACCAAGAGACGCGTACTGTGTAGAACATATTGATACTGCGTTCAAGTACCCGCATTTGCAGGTATGCTGAGTCTTTTTTCAACAAAATTGTGTACTGAATTTTCACTCTTTTCTGTGCATATCACTATATTTGAGATGTGGGAACATTGGAACAGAATAATGAAAGACCAGGGTAAAAAAGTAATTTGGAAAGTGCCAAAGCCAGGGGATTGTTGGGATGGTATGACTCCACTGATTTATGTGTTGGGAGGGGGCAGACTGATGAAGACTGACATGCAGTTGTCGTGCATGCAAACAAAACAGCTAATTGCCCACTAAGAGACAGAAGCCTGCATGGAGTTATGACTTGCTGCCTCAACATGGATTACTGCCTCAACATGGATTAAGGTTAAAGGCAAACAAAATTAGCATGATCATCCCAGTCAAGGCCAAATTGTCTGTGTTCAGGAATGCACAAAGACTTAAGTCTGTTGTCTGTGACCAGTTTATAAGACAGTCTGACAGAAAGACAAGGGAAGCCACTTCAGATCACAGTAGGTTCAGAACTTTGCACAAGTCAGTCCTGGAGTGTGGTTCAGACGTGCTGAGTAAATCAGGTGTACAAACTGCAGTCTGATTGCTCACTAAGCACATTTCATGACATTTCAAGTTATCACGGTAATGAGTGTGGATATTCTTTGATCACACTGCTTGAAAGTCTTAAATCTCACATAATTAATTTGGTTTAGAAATAGTTTGTCCTTATGTTGGATTGGCAGTAACTCCTTACACTTCCTGTGTGTTGCCTTTATAAGGAATGATGTGGTACTTAAATGGTGTAGTGTTCACTTCCAGTTTTGACTGCTTTAGTTGTGTTCATATCTACTAAATGCTTACTATCAAATTAATAGGTAATTCTTCCATCAAAACGCACCAGTTAACCTTGACAGCCTGTCATGTTTCAGTCTATCCCAGTGAAGACAGCTCAGGTATCAAATAAAAAGCATCTGAGTACCTTGCATGCCCTTCATTGATGCAGTTCCCACTAACTGTAAAGATTACTGCAGCCTGCTGGCAATTGGATGTCAGAATCAAAACTATTGTAGGATTATCAGTTTTTACATAACTAAAATACTAAGCACACAAACTGTGCAATTAACTTGGAATCTTAGTAGTGGTTCTACATTTTTTATGGATTAAAATTTGTCTGTAATAATCAGAGTTTGATTTCCAGGTGCGGGGACTTGAAGTTGAATCTAATTCAAGTAGGCAGTTGCTTCTGCTACAAGGAATTTCATTTGAAGTGCATGGCGGTGAAATAATGGCCATCATGGCAACTGCAGGTTAGTAAAAAAAGCCGGGATAGCTCAGTTAGCTTAGTGCCAAGGGTATGGACTCTATGATAGCTAATACATTCTTTGAAATTATGACAAAACTTCAGTACTTGGAAATAGCAGTGGTAGGTGAACGAATGAGCGTGGAGCATTGGTGGAGTTATACTGCTGGTGAAAATGGAGTTGCCTGGAGATAGACCTGTTTCATTGTCACTTTGTCCACCACAAATCCCACATGGACTGACCTGAGATTGAATCTGGACCTTTGTGCTGAGAGCCAGCAACTGGGTGCACAGCCAAGCGCATAACACTAACAGATCACCGCAACAACAGTAACCACACATTGCAAGCATATTTCATTGAACTTCCTTATTAGGAGCTGGGATAGCTCAGTTGGTGTAGTGGCAAGGTTATGGACTGGATGGTTTGGGGTTTAATTCCTGGGAGGATGAAAGGCTTTTTCTTTTCTCCAAAATGTCTAGATGAGCCTTATATTCGGTGGGTGCCAGGGGCTCTATCTCTGTGGGCTAAGCAGCTGGGGCCCAAACCTGACCACTCCCACCTCCACCTAGTGCCAAAGTTAAGAATGAATGGAACTGTACCTCTCCTCCCCTTACATGCCTTCATTATGTGGATGGGGACAGTTGCACCTGTACCTTCGTAAGCCATCAGATTGTATGTGATTCTGAGAAATTAACTGGCACACTTCTGACCTTTCATTTTGTGAGCATTTACGAGGTGTAATGTCCTTACTTCCAGAAAAATGTCCTGGCTTCTACCCTAAGGTCAGCCTACTGTTGCAGTCATGAGAATTTAATTGCAACAACATATATATTTTGAGTCATTTTTAGACATTAGAAATTCATTCACATAGTAAAAAGCATTTGTGTTTCATTATGTTCTTAATGCTGACTTCAACTGAGCCATTTCACTTGTAAGCCCTCTGAGTCTGCATGGTAAAGTGTTGAATATTTTGATGCCAGCTTAGTATATGCTTTTCTGAACAGGTTGACAACTGTCTGTGGAAAAATACTTATTCCATATATTAATATTTTGTATAGCAGAATTTGTTGGAAAAATTTATGGGTTATTTACAGTGACCATCATGGTGCAAAACGTACAGTCTGTAACCCTTGCACAGACCTGTACATGATTTTGTAGCTCTGAACCAACCATAACTGTACAGTTTTCTTTTGTACACTAAATTTCTTTTTACTGTTGGACAAATTCCCCTCCCCCCCACTCCCAAAAATTATTCTGTACTTCATTTGCCTGTATTATATATTCATTATGTAACTGATACATTTTGTGGCTAGTAGGGTGACTCTCAGTATGAATTTAATAAAGTAAAATCAGAAGTGAATGTTTACAATTCCATGCAGAAGAAGAAGGCACAGGGTTGCTAGATGCACTGTCTGGCTGTGTATCAAACTGTGGCAAACAGCGTGGGGCTGTTCTGCTGAACGGACAGTCTGTCTCCCCAAGTCAGCTGAGGGATAGAGTGGCCTATGTACAGTGTGATAGTCATCTGTCTCCAGATCTCAGTGTCAGACAAACACTCAGTCTTCACCACTGGCTCCGGTATTCCAGTGCCCACCACAACAAGCTGAGCACAAAGGACAGGGTGAGTTGTAATTCTGTGTGTGTGGTATTAGTGTTATCCATTACCATCTGATACATACAGAGGGTTGTTACATGGTGGTTGTCAGTGACCATTGACTCAACTGTTTATCATGCTTTATCAGAGCAGTTACACAGCTGCTTGTTTTGACCATTAAGAAGTCATTTTCAGGCTATTAAAATACGTAAAATTAAAATTACAATTTCCAGTTAATATTTGTGTGATTAATTCGAGGTCTCAGTGCTGGTGTTACTGTATACACCATAGGGTGTTTTTTCCTACTTGACCAATAATCACTGGCCTGATGCTCTAGTGAGTTTTTATTACACTTCCTAAAGGTTACTGTCACTGCGATCATTTGTCTAGCTCCAGTCATCGTCTGTTAAACGTTCCTGACATGCGGTGTGCAACACAGTGCTGGCAGAGCATTGGACCAGTATTTATCAGTCAAGTAGGGGAGAAAACACCCTGTACATTTCAAAATAAAATGTTAAAATCTAAGTAGCATGTGGTTGGTAATTTTATAGCAAAATAGTATCAGTGTTGAGAATGTGCAGTCTGTCAGTTCCTTTCTTGATGGTTTTTTTATTTGTGTTTGTTTCTGGTTGCCCCAAGAGGATACTACAGCTTTATTACTGCGTGTTGTGCAATAATATGTTGGGCATGTTTGTTGATAAGTATGTTTAGTTGGTGTGCAATGTCTGTACATTGGTATTGGGCTTCCTTGGGTCATCTATCTGGTAGATAGCAGAGTGGTATTATTGCTGTTAAAATGCCATTATATATTGTGTTGTGGTATTGTTGTTTTGAAGCTGGTATTATTGATCTGTGCACACTCATTGTTGAGGAGGGACTTTCACCAGTAATGAGTGTGCATTGGTCCCCTCCAGGCTGAGAAATAAACCACAAACCTCCCCAATAAACAGCACAAATGTCTGCCTGAAATAACAACACCACTGCTCACCACTTCACCACCATGTCTGGTCAGTACTTTGTTATGCTGCAACATAACAGTGCCCAAGGTACTATAACTTTTTAATCTGAAAGCAGATTCTTAAAATAAGCTTTCTGTTGACAGATTGATGCCTTAATTGAAGACTTGGGTTTAGATCAGGTTCGTCACACAAAAGTGTCTGGACTAACGACATCTGAAAAACGTCGCTTGAATGTAGCCTGTCACCTGCTGCTTGATACTGACATAGTGCTCTTGGATCAGCCTACCAGAGGGATGGACATTTTTGATACATTCTTCTTGGTTGAGTTTCTGCGTCAGTGGGCAGCAACTGCTGGGAGCAGTGGTCCAGCTGCCTTGACACCAAGTGGTAAGTTTCAGTTAGTTCAGCACTGCAGCTTAATGCTTGGTACTACCTTGCAAACATCATGCAGGTGTTCACATCAAGGAGAATCAGATGGGCAGGACAAATGGCGTATAGTGGGGAGAAAATACAAGGAGTGTTGGTAAGTCCTTAGCCCGACCTACTTCCCAATGTGTCATTGGAAAGATGGGTGCCGAATTGCAAGTCTTTTCTTGTTACAGAGGCTGAAAGGAAGCATGTCAGGCGACGCTCACAATTTCAACAACATGGAGACGCGAGCTGTCATCTTGTTTTTTTTTTCCTACAAGGCAAGGCACCAAAGGAAATTCATGCCATTCTGATAGAAACGTTAGGGGAACATGCACCATCATACGCCACCGTCAAAAACTGGGTGGCCCAGTTTAAACGTGGTGATTTTTCCACCTGTGATGTGCCTCCTCCTGGACAACCCAAAACAGTGACCACCCCAGAGATTATTGATCAAATTCATAAGCTAATCTTGGAACACCGCCAAATTTCAGCTAAATCAATAGCTGAGCAATTGGGCATCTCACGTGAGTGGGTTGGGTCCATCATTCATCAAGATCTGGACATGCGGAAGCTCTCTGCGAAGTGGGTCCCGAAATGCCTTAATGCGTGTTAAAAACGCCAACGGTGCCAGTTGTCTGAGCAACTTTTGGAATTTTTTTCGTGCGATCCAAATGATTTCCTGTCACGATTGGTGACCATGGACAAAACCTGGTTATATCACTATGACCCGGAGACAAAGCAACAATCAATGGAGTGGGGGCATAGCGGCTCATCTGGCCCTAAAATTTCCGAGTGCAAAAATCCGCTGGAAAATTTCTCAGCTTGATTTTTTTTTTTAATCAAGATGGCATCGTCCTCGTTGATTATCTTCCAAAGGGCCAAACTATCAACGTGGAGTATTACTCATCTCTGCTGGTGCAACTGAAGGACGTTTTGAAGGAAAAACGCTGCGGGAAGGTCACCAAGGGGGTCTTGTTCTTGCACGACAATGCCCCAGCTCACTGAGCACTTGCAACCCAGAAGAAACTGGCCTACTTGGGCTTCCAGTGTCTTGATCACCCACCCTATTCTCTGGATCTGGCCCCATTGGACTACCACCTGTTCCCTGGACTAAAAAAACAATTGAAAGGTCGCCATTTTTTATCTGACCCGGAGGTCATTGCTGCTGCAGAGACCTGGTTGGATGGACAACCTTCTGAATTTTTTTTGAGTGGCTTGCAAAAGTTAGAACAACGGGCTAAGAAGTGTATTGCGCTTCGTTGGGAGTATCTTGATTAAATTCCGAGTTTGGTCACTGTAGCTTCTTTCCTTTCTGGTCGGGCTAAGGACTTATCAGCACCCCCTTGTATATGCATGAAGCTTCTGTTATACCTGAAGGTAAGAGACAACTTGAAAGAACTGGGTGTAGTTTGGATGGTAATACTAAAATGAAGCTTCAAGGAATAGGATGGGACAGCATGGACTGGATTACTCTGGCTGGTGAAAGGAACAAGCAGCACACTGCTGTCAGCATGGTAATGGACCTTCGGGTTACATAAACTGCAGGGAATTTCTTGACTAGCTGAGAACTTATTAATTTCACCAGAAGGAATTTGCTCCACAGAGTTGGTTGGTTGGTTGGTTGGTTAGTTAGTTAGTATTAGTGTTACACTGTTGCTGTTATTCTTAACAATGTGACTTTTGGATACTGACATCAGCTATTATGCGTGGAAGGCAACATAATAACAGCTGTCACAGCCCAGAGGATCATAAAGGTGTTCTGCTGATTAGTGCAGTGTTAAGTTGGTGGAAATTGACTCTATCACTTCAGCCTTGGGGAAATCCCCTCCCCCCCACCTTTTGTGTTAGAGGAAGTGTTTGATATGAGGGATATGTTGTGCAAGGTAAGGATGAGTGGCTCATGAATACACCACTTTTATATGCCTGTTTGTTCAGATTTCTGTTCGTTATAAGTCTTACATAGCTAATAGTCTAATGAACTAGGTAGCTAAGTGACAGGAATAGAGTCTTAGCTAGTCAAGAAATTACTGACTTTTATGGAACCCGAAGGTTCACTACCATGTGCACAAAAGCCTTCAACTTGTCCCTATTCTGAGTCAGATTAATCCAGTTTATGACTTCCCATTCTCATTCTTTTTCTTCAAGATCCATTGTAATATTATTCTCCTGTCTGTAACTAGGTCTTCCAAGTGGTCTCTTTCCTTCATTTTCCGCTCCAAAATCTGTGTTCCCCTTCTTCCCCATTCCTGCCACATGCACCACCCATCTCATTCTCCTTAATTTGATCACCAAAATGATCTGATGAGCAGTAAAAACCATAAATATCCTTGTTACGCAATTTTCTCCAGTCTCCAGTTACTGTGCCCTTTGAAGTCCATATAGTTGTTAAACAGATATGAATATTACTGATCTTTCAAATAAGTCCAGCACACTTCATTTGTTACTGACTGTTTGCTGTGTGAACAAGAGAGCATCCGGTATCCATTTATGACTGCAGGTGTTAAAGGAGGAAGGATAGTGATCTTGACTCTGCATCCACCAACATACGAGATCTTCACAATGCTGTCACGTGTGGTTCTGCTGTCAGCGGGTCGACTGATGTTTAGTGGACGCAGACGTGACATGCTGCCATACTTTGCCATGGTGGACTACCCGTGTCCAGCATATAAGAACCCATCTGATTACTATTGTGAGTCATATTTGAAGTACTGTTGTTTGTGTCCATCTGTCTGTCTGTCACCTGATGTCACTGATTAACCCATTTGTTGGACCTTGTTTTTTAGTGTTCTAAATTCTGTACAAAATGTTGTTGCACTCAAGATCAAGTCTTGTGCGACTCCACTCAGTGACAGTCATTCTTTGCTTAAGGTATCAACTGCATTTCTACCAGCACTTTCCATGTTTGTTGGTTGATTTGGGTGAAATTTTTTATGGAGGATCTCCACTTTATACCATTGAACAGTGTAAGTTTCATGAAAATTGACACCTTGAAAGCTGTACTTAATGAAATGAAATATTTTTCGTGTTTTCTGTCTTCTTAGACTGATTTGTAAAAAACTGAAGGAAGTAGATGTTGAAAGAAATTTATTAAGTGGTTGTGGGTTTTGTGCAAATCAGCACAGTGAAAGACTTGCATAAATTAATTTCCATCTGTACTTTTCCACATGCTTGATCTGATTTGGGCAAAATTCAGTATAAAAGATCTGCATGAATTGCTGTGTAGAATTTATTAATTTATGCAAAAATTGGCCCATGTAACGCTCTTGTTTTCTTGTGGCCATAAATGAAATTACAGCTACACATGTTTGGAGCAATCACATGACGTGTTTAAAGTACAGAGCATCGTGGCAAGGTCTGAACAGTATGTCAAGTAGAACATTATTGGCAGCGTTATTTGTCAGTAATACGGAATGGCCTGTGACATGTGAAATCACTGTGCCTGTTTTGATGCGTGTAATGTGATGTGCTGTATGTAAGCCTTTGCCCTGTCTCTGTTTCACAGTGGATCTCGTCACCCTGGATGATCTGTCGGCTGAAGCAATGCTTGAATCAAGTCAGAGAATAGAGCAACTGGCTGAAACATTCAGCCAAGCCCAGGAACCATTGTCTGAACCGGGGCCACCTGTAGCATTGCCACCAAAGTTGAGGCAGGCAAACTGCTTCACACAGTGTTTTGTTCTTATACTGTAAGTATCATTCAAATCTTGCAGGATATTTGCCATACAATTAAGTTTTACTAAAGGCACCATGCTAGTACAGTTTCTGTGGCAACCTGATGGGCCGACTGCCGTACATACCTGTGACGCCTGTGCTGAGGGATATTTGAGTGTGCTGTTCTTTCCATATGTCTCTCTCCAAATGCTGTACCTGTGTGTTGTGAGTGTCATGTGCTGTGTTTTGTCTCTTGACCAATGCTGATGCAGCATATAATTTTCTACATATTTCAGATTTACTTTGTTTTTAATGTTATTATTTAAAAGCAATGTAGTGTGAAGTATGAATGCTGTTATCAAAGTTTATTATTCACCAACTAATGCACAAGTGGTTGTCTTAAAAACAGTATTAAAATTTACATTAAAATAGCTCCAACATGTTTTGGTGCAGTCACACCATCCTCACAGATCACATTATTCTATTTCTGAACACTGTAACATACACACACCAACAAGGGTAAGTCACCCAATTTTGGTATGATTAATTTTGTTTTGGAAAATATATTATTACAGTATGTGGCACACTGTTATTCATTACAGACCTACTAACATATGCAGCCACATTACCACCGAATTAATCACACACCAATGTACCATAATTGGCAATTTTAACAAGTTTAACTTTAGCAAGCACAAATAATGCACTCCCTGAGGATGGTGTGACTGCACCAAAACATGTCAGAGCTATTTTAATGCAAATGTTAATATTGTTTTTAAGTCAATCACTTGTGCGTTAGTTGGTGAATAAAACACCGATAATATCATGATGCATGGTACAAATGTGAAAATTATGAATACTGTTTTTTTTCTTCCCCCAGTGTATTTAATGTTGCTAGGTACAAACATGAGATTTGTTGATCCCAGCTGGTATATGCCTGATTGCAGTCCTCTGCATGTCATGAATGGGTTAATGCCAGAAAGTTTTCCAGACTGTCTTCATTTCTGGATGTGTTGATTGTAATTATGGTAGTGTTGATGATGCCGAGAATGACAGTCTTGATGAAGTGTGAGATGATCTCTCAAATTGTTGAAGGATTCTGTTTTTTAATCTCTGTTGGAGAACTTTGGGAGCATAATGTTGACATTGGTGGTGGTGGCAGGGGCTGTGGCTGCGGCGGCAGCAGCAGTGGTTGCAGGGACATGAGGGTGGCAGTGGCAGTCATGATGGTGTTGGTGAAATAAGCCAACTTTTCCACCCCATATCTGATTGATAAAATACAAATGCAAGTTCCACTCTTCTTGTAACTCCTGGTGTGAATTGTGCACCTGATGCTTCGATGTAGCAGTGCAGTGTTTATACATGAAGTGCTGTGTGTTCACATCATGTCTAGCTGTCCATAGTCCATTAATGTAAGATTAAATTATTGTTGTTTTCTAGGCGAGCACTGATACTAACACAGCCAATCAGCTTGGTCCGCTGGCTCAATCAGCTGCTGTTAGCTGCCCTCATGTCACTCATCATTGGTGCCATCTGGTGGGATGTTCCCGGGTCTGATCCCCAACTGCTGTACGGTGATCGACCAGGATTTCATTATGCAGGGGCTGTTTTAGCTCCGTGGCCTGTTTTACTGTTGACACTGGGTGAAATTGGCAGGGAGAGATGTTCTGTACATCGAGACATCAGGGACCGATTGTATTACAGAATGGTCTATTTTTTCACAAAGGTAAGTTATTGTCGTGGAACTGCTGCAAGCAACTTTAACCTTGACAGTGTGGGTGAGGTCTCTTATCCACAGCCATGCTTATGGAGATAATGTACAGATCCTGTGAAAAATGTAGTGTGTGTTTTTAACATGATCCTGCATCAGGCAGACAAATGTCTTACTGGTCATAAACATCCATTGATCCAGTCTCCCTTCTGCAATAATGGCCAATGTCATAGTTTTTTTGTGAGTAAACTTCTGAATCTCTGTAATGAGATATTAGGAATCAGTTGTATGTGGTGTGGTAGAAAAGTAATGAGACTGGCAACGCTGTGCACAAACTGACAATGCTGCTGCCTCCCCCTTCACTTGACAGGTAGGTTAACCCCTGTCATCAACTCAGTACAAGTTTGAACTTGCTACAGTTGCTACGCGATTGTTGAGAGTGTCTGAAGTGAAGTTGTGTTTGTGAGGTGCGTTACGAAAATGGACTGGCAAAAGTTTTAGCAACGTTTTGCCATGAAATTTTGTGTAAAGCTTGGTGAATCCGCTACTGTGACTTATGAAAAGTTACATAGGGCTTATGGAGAACATTCCCTATCCAGGGCACAAGTGTTCAGATGGCACAAATCCTTTTTAGAAGGTTGAGAACAAGTGGAAGACGAACCTCGTGCGGGATGACCTTCAACCTCAAAAACGGACAACAATGTCGAAAGAGTGAGGTTTCTTGTGAGGTCAGATCATCAATTGACGTTGAGAACGATCAGTAGTGAGTTAAATTTGAACCGGTTTACCGTCCATCAAATTTTAACACAGGATTTGGACATGAGAAAAGTGTGTGCCAAGATGGTTCCAAAGAACTTCACAACTGAACAGAAGGCCAATCAGAGGGATGTGTCTTGATCTCCTGGACCGCCTTGAGAGGGAGCCAGGATTCTTCAGTCTTGTTATCACAGGTGATGAACCATGGATTTTAGAGTATAACCCCGAGACAAAACGCCAAAGTCAGGAGTGGCACGCTGCAAACTCCCCCCGTCCCAAGAAAGTGAGAATGAGCAAACCCAAAATCAAATCAATGCTCATTTGTTTTTTTGACAGCCAGGGAATCCTCCACAAGGAATTTGTGCCACCAGGACAAACTGTCAATCAGACTTTTTATCAGGAAGTCCTTGAAAGACTCAGGAAAAGGGTGGCACATGTGCAACCAGACATTGCACGCACATGGATGCTGCACCACGACAACGCCCCATGTCACACGGCAGTCTCTATCAATGAATTTTTGGCAGAAAAAAGCATTCCTGTGATTCCTCAGCCCCCCTATTCGGCGGATCTCAGTCCCTGTGAATTCTTTTTATTCCCCTGGCTCAAAAACCACTTGATAGGGTGTCATTTTGATACTTTGGATAATATCCAGAAGAGCGTAACTGACGAGCTGAAAAATATATTAGCAGAAACCTTCGAGCACTGCTACGAACAATGGAAACAATGCCTCCATCGCTGTGTAGCTGCCCAAGGGAACTATTTCGAAATTTGTAAAAAGAATAAAATTCATGGTTAAAAGAAGCTCAGTCTCATTACTTTTCTGCCACACCACTTAGTGTAGGATGGTGTGCCTATTGACAGTTGTAGTGTAGCATGGTGTGCTTGTTGACAATTGTAGTGTAGGATAGTTTGCTTATTGACATTTGTAGTGTAGGATGGTGTGCTTATTGACAATTGTAGTGTAGGATGGTGTGCTTGTTGACAATTTTGTGTAGGGTGGTATGCTTTTGACAAGTATAGTGTAGGGTGGTGTGCTTATTGACAATTGTAGTGTAGGATAGTGTGCTTATTGACAATTGTAGTGTAGGGTGGTGTGCTTATTGACAATTGTAGTGTAGGGTGGTGTGCTTATTGACAATTGTAGTGTAGGGTGGTGTGCTTGTTGACAATTGTAGTGTAGGATAATGTGGTTACTGATATTTGCAGTGTAGGATAGTGTGCTTATTGACAATTGTAGTGTAGGGTGGTGTGCTTATTGACAATTGTGGTGTAGGATAGTGTGCTTATTGACAATTGCGGTGTAGGATAGTGTGCTTATTGACAATTGTAGTGTAGAATGGTGTGCTTATTGACAATTGTAGTGTAGGATAGTGTGCTTATTGACAGTTGTAGTATAGGATAGTGTGCTTATTGATGAAGGTGAGGTGTACAGAAATCATGAGCTTGGAGGTTCTGATGATGAGCCTTCTAGGATGTTGTGCAGTGTTGGCTGGCAAATAGTTCACCAACATTCGGAATGCATGCTGCCTCCCTCCTCAGGAAGGGACTTATGTATCTACCTTATTACTACAGCAGTACTTGTATACCGTACAGCCACATCTGCTGTACGGATGGATATTGTTGTGTGGTGTACTAGATCTCCTGTCAGGCCGGCCAGATGGACTGTGGCTCTGTGCTGTTCTGGGAGACACTTGTTTACTATATAAAGTACAAATTCTGTATAAATGTGACAGCTGCCTGTCAGAATGACATGACATTACCAGTAGATTGTTTGTCTTCTTGCAGGTTCTTTATAATCTGCCAGCTTCTGTGTGTGTTTGGCTTGCATATTTGGTCCCTGCATATTCCATGACAGGCCTGCATATGCAAGGAAATGATACAATGTCATTTTATGTATATGTTGGTAAGTAATCTTTGCCAGTCTCTTCTGAGTGGTAATGAATTACATTTCAGGGTTCATTATCTTTGTCCGTTGTCTGTTTTAACAAATAGAATATGTTACAGAAACTGGATCAGTCTTCAAGCCCAGACAGTTCGCTAGCAACTGCTCTGCCCCACCACTGTACAACCTGTGAGTCACAATCACACAATGCAGTAGAGTTTTGTTTTGTTTTGTAGGGTTTTGACCTTTTGCTATTGCCCATATTAATACCAATTTTTTACCTTTTGTGCCTGGTCCCAATGAACTTGAGGGGCGATAATGTGGCTGACAATTCAAGTCACCTTCCACCACACTCATGCTGTTGTGCAGTCCACTGTCAGCTCAGTCTAACTCAGTCTGTTGTGAAGCTGAGGTTTACAGCCTTCATGCTTTATGGAAGGAGATTCTGTTTCAATTATTTATTGCATTTTGTGCTTCCAAAGAATGTTTGTGTTTGGTTAAAAACAAACTTGCAGACATTTTATGCTTTTCTGATCCCATATTTTTATTGCTGGTATTTTCAGTAAGTTGAAACCAAATAGAAGTTCTACATTGAATATGTAATATTGAATTCCAGTCTGTGTGACGATTTTATTGGTCCCCACTGATCACAAACATTGAGCTTCTGTTGCATGTATGAAACAAATGTAATTCTTAACCCCTTCTGTGGGCACCGGCATGGCCTGTTAACTCTACTGAGAGTGGCAGCCACTCAAATTAGCACTACATATTTCTGTACAGCCATTTTCTGGAGACTGAAGTGTATAAACACAAAGAAGTGATGAAGTAGTAGCAAACAACTGCCTCAACCTGCTTGTGTGCTACAAAAGGACCACCTTGCAAGCGTCTCTGCGTTTGACAAGGTGTAGTGTGACGGTGGAGTTAATCAGCATTTTATGAGCAAGATAAATTGTTACCATTCTTATATTGTTGCATCACCATTGTAGGATATACATACTGTAATTTATACCTGATTATAAACCAGCATTGTACACTTAAATAAACAGACTTGTGACAAATCAGTTTATTCATTCCACTGTCCTGCATGTTTTTGCCATGGAGGGCCACATTCAGGAACAACAGGCAATATTAGTAGATGACACTAAATTTATAAACAGTTGGCTTACCTGGTACACACTGTTTAAAAAAACTTGTTAGGCTCCTCATATTTAATTACTTATGGGAGTGAGCATTCCTGCTGCAGTAATATTCTCTGCTTACTCAAAATTTATTTATTATATATACTGTGTTGGCTGGATTAAGAGCTGCAGTGTGGGGTTTATAATGTCTCTAGTAACAGATTGTTCATTCTGCTATGTCTGACACACAAACACACGGATGTACCTTTTCTGTTTCCTGCTTCCTGTCATGGACCTCATAGACAATATCCCGCAGTATCATGACATATAATACATATTCTGAGCTTGTGCCTTACAGAGAACAAATTGTGTCTCCAAGCTTCAGTTAGTCTTTTGTGTATAAAAAACAGTTGCTGTTGATTCTGAGAATCATTTATGTATGAAACCCATAAAGCCACTGTGTGATGATATGCAGATGTTCTTATTATAGAAGTGTGGGTGGTATATACAGGAACTGCTTTGCTTTAAATGGTTAAATCTGAAAGCCTGAAATTAATCTAAAGTGTACTTGGAAGTTCATTTCTCATCCCACACAGAACAACCAGCATAAAGAAGAACTGACTGCTTCGTAGCACTGGAAGTCACTCACCCAGTGACATTCTGTCAAATCCTACACAACCTGAGTCTTGTACTTTTCATATTTTGTTTGCATGTCCTTCAGAGTATCAGATAATGCACACTGCTTGCTTTCTGTTGCAGGCCTCATGTTGTTATACCTGCTGGCTCTGCAGATGTTAATAACAGCACTTGGCTATCTGTTAAAATGGAAGCATATAGCTGCCATTTTAGCAGGCCTGCTAGTAACTTGTCTAGCCCTTGTGTCAGGACTGCCAGTCCATGCTGCAGATCTGGGTGTGTGGTGTAAGTGGTTAGGAGTCGTATCTCCTGTCAAGTGGATACTGCCTGTACTGATCGCCAGAGAGTACAGACCAGATTCTTTAGCAGCCAGCACCGGACTGTGTCGGAATAAACAGGTACTGTTACTGATGCTGATAAAATTAAAAGGCTTCTGCCAAACTGTAAATCCATTCAGCATGTAACTAACTAACTAGCTAGCTAGCTAACTAACTAACTGTTTGATTAACTAACACCATAGAGCAGAATCCTTCCTGAGTTCTTCAGGTAGTCAAATTCCCTGCATTCTACAGATCCTGCAGCTCATTACTGTGTTCTTAACAGCTTGCCACTTGTCCCTGTCCTGAGCCGGATTAACCTTTATGCCACCTGGGTGGGTAATTAAATTTTAGTGCATGGTTTATGAAAAACATATTATTGAGCACAAAAAGGTAATACTGTGAAATAAACAGCATTTTTTGAAAAAAATAAAGCAGATTATGCTGCTTGTCTCAAAAATGCAGTAAATTTTTTCATATATAAACATATAAAATGAACTTCCAGGTGTGTGGTTTTGTATGCATGTGCTGTATGAACACAGGTCTTTAAAAGGTTAATCCAGTACCTGCCCTGCCATCCTATTTCTTGAAGATTTATTTGAAGTTGTCTTCCCACTTCTGCCTACATCATCCAAAGGTGTGTCTTTCTTCAGGTTCCCCACCAAAATCCTGTGTATATTTTTCGTCTCCCTTTTAAGCCACATGCTGCACCCATCTCATCCTTCCTCATTTGATCTCCTCAATAATTGTTTGAGCAATACAAATCATTTAACAACTGTCTCCAATCTCCTATTACTGTCTCCCCGTTAGACCCAGATATCTCCCTCAGCATCCTATTCCCAAAACAACTCAGCCCATGCTCTTCCCTTAAAGTGAGGGACCAAGCTTCACACGTGTTTTTTATTAGATTCAGCATTCAGATATCTTTGTGTAGTTAATTCATATGTGTTGTGTTGTAGGTCCTGCATCACGTCATTGTGCGGTCAGTGAACGCATGTTCTTTGTTAGGTTGAGCATCAACATGTTATTGTGCAATCAATTAACATTTGTTCTTTGGTAGGTTGAATATGAAGGTGTAATTTTGCAGTTGACATGTTTTCTTTGTTCTCTGGTAGGTCCAACGTCAGGACATCATTGTGCAGTTAACATGTGTTCCACCCAATGGAACAGCAGCTCTTCAGTACCTTGGACTGAGCCCAGACCCCAGACAGCCGATCTACATGCCTGCACTTACTGTGGCTGTGTTTTGGTTTGTGTGTCTCCTTGTGGCAGCCAGCTGTTTCCTTATATGCCGGTACAAGCCACAGCTTTCACGCAACAATCCCAATAAGCCATGACAGATATGTTGATGTTGCTGGTGCCAGGAGATGTAAGTGACGCTACACTTTCAGCTGTATCATTGTCAAGTTCTGAGGTGACATGGGAGAGGGGAGCAGTACATCCAGAATTTGACGTGGTTGGAAAAGATCACTTGTGTGCCCTATCTACATGAACAGATAATACTAAAATGAGTCCTAAATGAAAAAAATGTTTGAGAGTGTCCATTGAATTCAAGTGGTTGAGGATGGAGTCCAGTCCTGGTCTCAAAAATATTTTCTGGTTTCAGTAACAGTAGGCAGTGTGTTGCCTAAGCATTGTCTGTTAGTTGTTGAGAATTCTGCTGCATGAAGATAGTGACAACGTGATCTGCTTTACTAACTTCATGGAGTATAGTCCTTCAGAACCTAAATAGCCCTTTGGCTAGTCAAGAAATCTGCATTGTATGGAACCCCAAGGTTCATTGCCATGTTCACATCAGCCCTATTCTGAGCCAGTTCAGCCTATTCTGCATTCTTGCATTATATTTAAGATCATTTTCAATATTGTTCTTCCATCTGTGCCTAGTCCTTCCAAGCAGTCTCTTTCCTTCCAGTCTCCCACCTACAACAACATATGTATTTATCTTCTCCCCCATGTGTTTGTTGTACATTCCCCATCTATCTCATCAACTTTCATTTGTTCATCGTAATTGCATGTTTGGTGAGGAGTACAAACCTTGCAGCTTCTGATTATGTAACTTAGTCCTTCCTTCTTTAAGTCCAAATATTCTCCTCATCACACTGTTTATCAGTGTTCAGAAGTGGCCAGATTACTTGCTAGTTGTTGGCATGGGGGTGAAGAGGTGACCTGGTAAGAGAGGAAGCACTGCACATGCACCACCATCTCAAGATGTCCACTTCAAATAGATTAAATGGTTTGAAAGTTGTGTAATGGTGCCTGGCCTTCTAAAGGTGACTGTGCTGGACTGATTGCAGCTATGTGCATCATGACGGACCTTATCTAGCAATGAACATGGTCACTGGAACAAGTTCTTCCCATACCATGAGAGACCAAGATTTATACCCATAGTAGATGGATTTATTGTACACAAATGGTTTAAGGAATAAGTACTTGGGGGACGTCAGGAACTATAGTAAGGTTGCAGGGCTCCCATGATTCGATATGGGGCACAAAGGGCCCGTCCTAATCAAGGCCTAGGTGCATCGGGGCTGAGTGGCCCCAAACCCAAATGCAAATCTATCTATCTATCTAAGGAATAAATATGGTAATTTAAAGGTTACAAACAACAAATTTGGTTTAGGTATGTTTAAAATGTTAGGTTTCTTATATCACAATGATCAGTACTTCTGTCGGTAGAAACCTGTATGACACAAAATGTTTTGCTTAACTGTATTCAGTTACTGTGACTGTAGCAGTGCTTGTAGGCTGCTATGACTCAGTTGTGCTACATTTTGTCTGTAATCACTTTTGTCCTAGATATATGGCTGCACAATCAGCTGAAGTCACTGATGGCAGTCAGGTTTGTTGAAGAAGTAAATTTTAAGTTAATGCAAATTGTTTGGTGGGCCAAATTTGTGTTTAAACACACTGAACACTGCTTTAGAGTTTCATTTGACTACAGGCATTTTCCTGCGATTTGTTTGTCTAGTGTACCCTCTGTATTGAACATGGTACATTATTGGTAATGAGTAATGACTTCACTTAGCTTCCCAAAATAATTGTCTGATAATTCTGTAATAATGCTCAACAGCTAAAGTAGTCCCACTATAAGAACCCTCATTATATTATATAGTTGGTGTTTATTTTCAGAAGCCTTTTGCTCCAAACTCCATGGAGCAGACTTTTAATTGAATAGCCAATAGTGCTGCAGCTAGTCAGACAGTACCTGTAATCTGTATTCTGTGGAACCCAAAGGTTCATTTTCATGTTCACGACACTACACCGCTTGTTCCTCTCATGAGCCAATTTAACCCAATCCATGCCACCTATCCTCCTCTCCCCATCCTGTTTATAAAAAGATCACTTAATGTTCAAACCCCATCTGTGCCCGTGTCTTCTACGTGGCCTCTTTCCCTCAGGTTTCTCCACCAAAACCATGCACTTACTTGTCTTGTTGCCCATTCATTCAGTCATCCATTCATTCATTCATTCCATTGATTTGTTTGTGCATTCATTCTTTCATTCTTTCATTCATTCACTTGTTTGTTCATTCATTCATTCATTCATTCATTCATTCATTCATTCATTCATACTTGCCAACTGCCCTGCCCTTTTGTTTCTGATTTTATCACCCCAATAATATTTTGCAGGAAGTGCAAATTGTGAAGCTGCACCCTGTGTGTCTGTTATATGCCTAATGATATTAATTATATAGTACAAAACAGACTGTTGTTTGACGCTGATCATTCCTTGCACTGATAAACATTTCTATTTGCAAACCAACAGTTTGCACATATAAAATATATACAGTATAATGATGCAGTATATTCTCCAACATGTTTTTGCGGTCGACCACCATCTTCAGGTTGTAACACAAATATTTAAAACCTGATAAAATGTGACACACATACAGTGATACAGTACATTATAT
>Ga0123352_10004968_pt1 | contig 19833 bp, 4 predicted proteins | sample TergutLab28metaG_FD_89700 | JGI IMG/M metagenome (GOLD analysis project Ga0123352, IMG submission 89700) | Labiotermes labralis P1 segment gut microbial communities from Petit-Saut dam, French Guiana - Lab288 P1 | ecosystem: Host-associated > Arthropoda: Insects > Digestive system > Gut ...
CACTTACTTGGAATAACAAAACTAGATAAAGAAAAGAATCAATGTATTAGGCAAAAAATGGGAGTACAGAACATAGTAAAGGAAATAAAACAGTACCAGAAAAGGTGGCTACAACACGTACAGAGGATGGACACAAACAGACTACCAAAACAAGCACTCAATATAAACCAAAAGGACGAAGGAACATAGGACGACCGAGGAAGAGATGATGGGACCAACTTCAACTTGAGGATCAAGGAACAGGAAACACACCTAACCCTTCAGGAACATGATGATGATGATGATTACAAAATAATTAAGGTAAAAATTTTATTGAATATGCTCTAAGCTTTTTATAAATTTATCCCTATATTTATCTGTCATCATCATTGCTGACATTATTATGATTATCTGTTGGTTCTAATTTACTCTAACGTACGGTTCTATTTCTTCTTCTTCCACCTCTGCTGGAGTTAATATCGCGAAAAACGAAAAAATGAATTTACGAAAAAAAACTGAAGAACTGCAGGAGCATGGACAGTCACTACGCAGCTACATAACTCTGCTATGGACAGTCACTACGCAGCTACATAACTCTGGTATGGACAGTCACTACGCAGCTACATAACTCTGGTATGGACAGTCATTACGCAGCTACATAACTCTGCTATGGACAGTCAATGTGCAGCTACATAACTCTGCTATGGACAATCACTACGCAGCTACATAAATCTGCTATGGACAGTCACTGTGCAGCTACATAACTCTGCTATGGACAGTCATTACGCAGCTACATAACTCTGCTATGGACAGTCACTGTGCAGCTACATAACTCTGCTATGGACAGTCACTACGCAGCTAAATAACTCTGCTATGGACAGTAACTGCGCAGCTACATAACTCTGGTATGGAGAGTCACTACGCAGCTACATAACTCTGCTATGGACAGTCATTGTGCAGCTACATAACTCTGCTATGGACAGTCACTACGCAGCTAAATAACTCTGCTTTGGACAGTCACTGCGCAGCTACATAAATCTGGTATGGACAGTCACTACGCAGCTACATAACTCTGCTATGGACAGTCACTACGCAACTACATAACTCTGCTATGGACAGTCACTACGCAGCTACATAACTCTGCTATGGACAGACATTACGCAGCTACATAACTCTGGTATGGACAGTCACTACGCAGCTACATAACTCTGCTATGCACAGTCACTGCGCAGCTACATAACTCTGGTATGGACAGTCACTGCGCAGCTACATAACTCTGCTATGGACAGTCATTACGCAGCTACATAACTCTGCTATGGACAGTCAATACGCAGGTACGTAACTCTGGTATGGACAGTCACTACGCAGCTACATAACTCTACTATGTAGAGTCACTGTGCAGCTACATAACTCCGGTATGGACAGTCATTGCGCGGTCACATAACTCTGCTATGGACAGTCAATACGCAGCTACGTAACTCTGGTATGGACAGTCACTACGCAGCTACATAACTCTGCTATGGACAGTCACTGCGCAATTACATAACTCTGTTATGGACAGTCACTACGCAGCTACGTAACTCTGGTATGGACAGTCACTACGCAGCTACATAACTCTGTTATGGACAGTCACTGCGCAGCTACATAACTCTGGTATGGACAGTCACTACGCAACTACATGACTGTGCTATGGACAGTCACTACGCAGCTACATATCTCTGCTATGGACAGTCACTACGCAGCTACATAACTCTGCTATGGACAGTCACTGCGCAGCTACATGACTCTGCTATGGACAGTCACTACGCAGCTACATAACTTTGCTATGGACAGTCACTAGGCAACTACATAACTCTGCTATGGAAAGTCAATACGCAGCTACATAACTCTGGTATGGACAGTCACTACACAGCTATATAACTCTGGTATAGACAGTCACTACGCAACTACATGACTCTGCTATGGACAGTCACTACGCAGCTACAGAACTCTGCTATGGGCAGTCACTACGCAGCTACATAACTCTGCTATGTACAGTCACTGCGCAGCTACATGACTCTGCTATGGACAGTTACTACGCAGCTACATAACCCTGCTATGGACAGTCATTACGCAACTACATAACACTGCTATGGACAGTCAAAACGCAGCTACATAACTCTGCTATGCACAGTCACTGTGTAGCTAGATAACTCTGGTATGGACAGTCACTGCGCAGCTACATAACTCAGCTATGGACAGTCATTACGCAGCTACATATCTTTGCTATGGACAGTCACTACGCAGCTACTTAACTCTGCTATGGACAGTCACTTTGCAGCTACATAATTCTGCTATGGACAGTCACTACGAAGCTACATAACTCTGGTATGGACAGCCAATAAGCAGCTACATAACTCTGCTATGTACAGTCACAACGCAGCTACATAACTCTGGTATGGACATTCAGTACGCAGCTACATAACTCTGCTATGGACAGTCACTGCGCAGCTACATAAGTCTGGTACGGACAGTCACTGCGCAGCTACATAACTCTGGTATGGACAGTCACTACGCAACTACATGACTCTGCTATGGACATTCACTACGCAGCTACATAACTCTGCTCTGGGCAGTCACTACGCAGCTACATGATTCTGCAATGTACAGTCACTACGCAGCTACATAACTCTGCTATGGACAGTCACTACGGAGCTACATAACTCTGGTATGGACAGTCACTACGCAGCTACATAACTCTGCTATGTAGAGCCATTACGCAGCTACATAACTCTGCTATGGACAGTCACTACGCAGCTACATGACTCTGCTATGGACAGTCATTACGCAGCTACATAACTCTGGTATGGACAGTCACTATGCAGCTACATAACTCTGCTATTGACAGTCACTACGCAGCTACATAACTCTGCTCTGGACAGTCACTACGCAGCTACATAACTCTGATATGGGCAGTCATTTCGCAGCTACATAACTCTGCTATGGACAGTCACTACGCAGCTACATAACTCTGCTATGGACAGTCACTGCGCAGCTACATAACTCTGCTATAGACAGTCACTACGCAGCTACATAACTCTGCTATGGGCAGTCACTACGCAGCTATATAACTCTGCTATGGATAGTCACTACTCAACTACATAACTCTGCTATGGACAGTCACTACGTAGCTACATAACTTTGCTATGGACAGTCAATGCACATCTACATAACTCTGGTATGGACAGTCAATACGCAGCTACATAACCCTGGTATGGACAGTCACTACGCAGCTACGTAACTCTGGTATGGACTGTCACTACGCAGCTACATAACTCTGCTATGGACAGTCACTACGCAGCTACATAACTTTGCTATGGACAGTCACTACGCAGCTACATGACCCTGCTCTTGACAGTCACTACGCAGCTACATAACTCTGCTATGGACCGTCACTACGCAACTACATAACTCTTCTATGGACAGTCACTACGCAGCTACATGTCTCTGCTATGGACATTCACTACGCAGCTACATAAGTCTGCTATGGACATTCACTACGCAGCTACATAACTCTGCTATGGACAGTCACTACGCAGCTACATAACTCTGCTATGGACAGTCACTACGCAGCTATATAACTCTGGTATGGACAGTCACTACGCAGCAACATAACTCTGCTCTGGACAGTCACTACGCAGCTACATAACTCTGCTATGGACAGTCACTACGCAGCTACATGACTCTGCTATGGACAGTCATTACGCAGCTATATAACTCTGGTATGGACAGTCACTACGCAGCTACATAACTCTGCTATGGACAGTCACTACGCAGCTACATAACTCTGCTATGGACAGTCACTACGCAACTACATAACTCTGCTATGGACAGTCACTACGCAGCTACGTAACTCTGGTATGGACTGTCACTACGCAGCTACATAACTCTGCTATGGACAGTCACTACGCAGCAACATAACTCTGCTATGGACAGTCACTACGCAGCTACATGACCCTGCTCTGGATAGTCACTACGCAGCTACATAACTCTGCTATGGACCGTCACTACGCAACTACATAACTCTGCTATGGACAGTCAATACGCAGCTACATAACTCTGCTATAGACAGTCACTACGCAGCTACATAACTCTGCTATGGACAGTCACTACGCAACTACATAACTCTGCTATGGACAGTCACTGCGCAGCTACATAACTCTGCAATGGACAGTCACTATACAACTACATAACTCTTCTATGGACAGTCAATACGCAGCTACATAACTGTGCTATGGACAATCACTGCGCAGCTATATAACTCTGGTATGGACAGTCAATACGCAGCTACATAACTCTGGTATGGACAGTCTCTACGCAGCTACGTGTCTCTGCTATGGACAGTCACTACGCAGCTACATAACTCTGCTATGGACAGTCACTACGCATCTACATAACTCTGCTATGGACAGTCACTACGCAGCTACATAACTCTGCTATGGACAGTCACTGCGCAGCTATATAACTCTGATATGGACAGTCAATACGCAGCTACATAACTCTGGTATGTACAGTCAATACGCAGCTACAGAACTCTGTTATGAAAGTCAATACGCAGCTACATAACTCTGCTATAGACAGTCACTACGCAACTACATGACTCTGCTATGGACAGTCACTACGCAACTACATAACTCTGCTACGGACAGTCACTACGCAGCTACAGAACTCTGTTATGGACAGTCACTGCGCAGCTACCTAACTCTGGTATGGACAGTCAATACTCAGCTACATAACTCTGGTGTGGACAATCACTACACAGCTACGTGACTCTGCTATGGACAGTCACTACGCAGCTACATAACTCTGCTATGGACAGTCTCTGCGCAGCTACATAACTCTGGTATGGACAGTCACTGCGCAGCTACATAACTCTGCTATGGACAGTCAATACGCAGCTACATAACTCAGGTATGTACAGTCAATACGTAGGTACAGAACTCTGGTATGGACAGTCACTACGCAACTACATAACTATGCTATGGACAGTCACTACGCAGCTACATAACTCTGATATGGACAGTCACTGCGCAGCTACATAACTCTGGTATGGACAGTCAATACGCAGCTACATAACTCGGGTATGTACAGTCAATACGCAGCTACATGACTCTGGTATGGACAGTCACTACGCAGCTACATAACTCTGGTATGGACAGTCTCTACGCAGCTACATAACTCTGGTATGGACAGTCACTGCGCTGCTACGTAACTCTGGTATGGGCAGCTTTACATTCATGAGTCTTTTGACACCATTTTGAGCTGTAATTAATAAGCTGCAATCCACTGTCTGTTTTTATTGTTTAATGTCTGAAACCATTTAAGCAGCGTTAAAATATAGTGTTTGTATTAGCGATAAATTTGATAGGTGCTAGTACGTGTAGCTACACATTGGGTACAAAAGTGTAGACGGCAGAATAACACTCGTATATTGCTGTCCTGCTACACATAAGCAATCGAAAATTTTGCCTTTTCACACAGATTGTATTGCATACTCGTATTTTTATCGATGTAAAATTCTCACACTAAACAAAGGGATTATTCCGTATTGGCATTTTGTGATGGAAATTGACTGTGTTTTTCATGAGGTGGGAATTGACTTTTTTTACATAATGAGATTATTTTTTTTTAGAGGCAGTTAGCCGCCGACCTGTCATCTCGACGGCTCGCGTTTGATCCCAAGCAATTTCGTGTGGTATTTAGTGGATAATGCTTTTGAGCAGGGTTTTACAAGTACTTCGTTTTATTCTCTGTCGGTACCATTCCACTTAATCTCCAGGATAATTTTTGTATCAAAGACATACAGGCAGACAGGCAAATCCTGGGAATATTTCGGGTATTGTTGTAGGGTGAACAAAGTTACTGTCACAGAATTTTCCTTCGAAAGATTTGAATGGACCTTAAATTTTGACAGGGTATAATAGGGGCCTGTTTTTACCACAGTGATGAAAATGAGATCTTCGTAAAATGCTGGAAAATTGTTGACTAGCTGAGAAAGTTTTCTGGAGAAGGACTAAGGGCTCTATTCCCAGAAAGTATTTTATGAGTAACATATCACCCTGATCGACAGAATACTGAGTTAGGTAAGGAGTAGTTGTCTTAGGGCCCATTGCAGTTCAGGTTCTGACCTTGGAATTTTTAATCCCATTTTGAGGGGAAATCTGGTGTAGGTCAATAGGATTAAATGAAATTAATTCTACATACGCCTGATGTTAAGTAAAACCGTAGGAGAGAAAATATTTAATGAAATTCTAAGATTAAAGAAAACACTCTTTTTTCTGTATCCGTGACTTTACATATTTCTAGCAGACCTTTGGTAGGACATTTGGACGGTGATTCAGCCCGTCATGATGCTCCTACTTTTACAGAAGAGTGCATGTATCTATACGTGGAGTGGGATTTGAACAATCGATCTTAGTGTCAGAGGGAATAAAGACGGCGCTGTCACTGAGATTGGCATAAATCACCATGTTGTAGATACACGTTATCTATTACATTTTTTTTTCTTCTTTGGAGTTGTGGCCCAACGCGGACTATGGCCTCCTCATTCATGATATTTATAGATCACTCACAACGACACAATACAGTCGCTAGGGCTCCTCTGGAAGAGAGATCAGCTCGTCACGGATTCGTCTACATAAAAACACACAACAATCACAAGAGACAAGAGACATTCATGCCCTCGGCGGGATTCGAACCCACAATCCCAACAAGCGAGTTGCCGCAGACCTACACCTTAGACTGCGCGGCAACTGGGATTGCCTTCTTGTAATTTTATGGCTGATATTTCAAAAGGTTTAGTGTATCTGACACTATTATTTCAACTACTCGAATTGGATCTCACTTACGTACTTGGATCAGTTTCCGATACGCCGAAAAAACATTTGGTTACTGTATTTAACAGTTAACTGTAACTATTGTTAAACGTACAGTTGCTCCTGCGCCCGCCATAAATGCATATATTTGCAACAGAACTGTACCCGCAGCATCTTTAACTGCAACACGAAATGCATTGGTCGGTTACGAAGCACAGCCACTTTATCCTAGAGAAAAAGACAAAGGGACCATTTGAATGGGAAAACTTTTGCCCCCATGAACGTTTTGTAGAAGAAGCAAATTTTTTGCCCATGTCCGAATCGAATAGCTCATGGTCTAGTTACTGCAGTAACTACCTTATCCCAACCCAGACTCAGTACTGCACATAATGTTCATCCAAAGTATTTTCCTGAAACTACTTCCGGAATGCACTCTTTCAAGACGACGACAGATGTGAAAGTAAATTGTTGCTCCCATCGTTTAGTATTATAGAATAAATATGAAATTGTTTTGCACTTGCTGCCTGTCGGAACTACATAATATCAGGCACTGTTCTTCTTTGACTTCTCAGTCTATAGGGCTACGTATCTTTCATTTGCAACAAGAGTGTCACAACTCAAAATTTGGAATTTTTGAGTTCTTGGTATAGAAAGAAACGTTTGCAGATGCACATTTAAAACCTATAGTGCCATAACGCAGTTTACAAAACTCGCCGCTAGAGAGCAGTTGTGTCGTCGTTGCACTCATAGAAAATTATAGCACGTCAAAACCTTTACAATTTCTCCTGAAAAAATAACGAATTTTCAGTCGTGACACTGTTGTCGCAAATGAGCGATGTAGATATGTAGGCACATCACTTATGTTGTTTTATAATCGGTTTCGATTCTATTATCATTCATCAGCAGACCGAAGAACCTAGCTGTTTTTTACACAAAAGAATATTACTGTATCTTGAATACACATACCTACATAAGCTTAAAATATATAAAATCTATACGTAGATAATAAATGTGCTTAATGTTTGCACATTAACAAGTATATGCCTTGAGTATTAGCGTCAAAATTAGAAACAAATAAAGAATTTAGAATCTTTCAAATTAAAGTATATCAGATTTTTAAAAATGTTTGATTTAAAAGAGATAAATTTGTTTAAATTAAAAAAATATATTCACACCTATAGCGTAAATTTATGAATATGCATAGTCGTGCGTAAATGTTTTGCACTACAGAGATACAGGATAGAATTTTGGTGAATGGAATTTGTTTTTAACGCGACAATTGTGGTAGCCGGAATAGCTAAGTCGGAGTAGTGACTAAGGTAAAAACAAGAAGCCTGAAGAATCAATGTTCCATATCCATCATGCCGCAATTATTTTATTCACCACCGCTCACAGACCCATCGAGGCTGACGCCCGTGTTTACTGGAGGCTGTTTCCCTGGCATTAAAGCGGTCGGGATCACTCACTCCATCTGACGCCTCAGTTAAGAATACGCAAAAACGAAACTCCATACGTCTTCATGGTGTATTGCTTAAATTGGTAGGAGGACAGCTTTTTTACTTTCCAAGATTACTGCATCCACGGGAAGCAGTTATTCATATAACACTGGTGAAGCGCTACAAGCGAATTGGAGCTAATTTCTGTGCCACGGACATGATGGACAGATAACTTACCGGCCACCGTACAGGCAACAGTTCAACTCCCTTCACCGTTCTTGGTTCTTCGCTTTACTTATCAATATCAAAATGCAGCAACAGACTGTAGCAGCTAAAACTGAACGAGGGCAAAGGATGAATTTATGATGTCGATCTTTACCCTTTCAATCCGACTTACAACAGAGCGATTCGGAATTAGCACACAAATATCATCCAGTAACTCTTCTGTAGTACCTGCACACTAATTCTGCAGCAGTGGCAGCGGAACGGAGTAAATTTCATCTTCTGATATTCCCTATTACGTCCGGCTGGCTCTTGTGAAAACGTCAATGAACAATCGGATTCCTTAAATTGCGGGGAAATTCTTGGCTGCCTGAGGAGCTGTAGGCTTTCCAGAGAAGACTCTGCTGCATAGATTTGGTTAGCTAGCTAGATACTGCTTCTGCTGTAGGAAATCAGAAAGTTTCAGTTTCACCATACTTATTTGCAGCCTTAAAGGAATGACTGTAGGCTTATGAAACCGTTATTTTGTCTTTATCCCCCCCCACCCAAATTTTCCGTGTCAAGGTTTTAACCAAGTGACTCATTCTTTTGGTAATTTGTTTTGAACACTATGCTATTAGTGGCCACCCATTATCAATGCTGATTATTTTCTCGCTATTAATAATAATATAATGGAAGATGCGGGAACATAAGAGGCTTGAACGGCCCTACTGGAACTTATTTTAAGGTCAAGAAATGATCTATTCTAATAGATGTTACAAAAATATGCAGTTGTTTTGAGCTATCTAAAGTTATATAGCACAAAGTAAATATTTTTGAATGCAGAAATATTTATTTTTTGCTTTTTCGTCTGATGATATTGGCTAATAAACCGTGAAGGTAGGTGCGTGAAACTTGGCACGGAGGTGGCTTAAGAACGCGCACCTAAAACATTACAAAACGGTGAGGTTAGGAAACTCTTAGGCCTTACGTGACAATCTCAGCCTAGTAGAAAACGAACTGCACTGCCTAATCATTTATTTACAAAATTAAGCAATATAATGACACTAATAAATTTGTTTATATATATATATATATGTGTGTGTGTGTGTGTGTGTGTGTGTGTTTTGGGTTGCAAATTTTTGCAGCAGGGAATTAAGCTTCATGACATCTGATATGCTCTTCTCGTTGTATTGAAATTTATTTTATCTCCCTACACGATAATGATGCAAGCAGCTACGTTCCCATGCACATTGGGTATGCAAGAAGTGCGGCACCTAGGCCTAACGTGTCACAATATTCGTAGCACAAAGGCATTGTTGTGCGTCTGGTAGCAATTAAAATCACATTTCGCACGCGTCGAGGGGTGGAACTCAGCAGCACACCAGCGGAAGTACTCTCACGTGCCAGCACAAATTAGCCCTCCGTCCTACGGTGTTTATGTCGTCTGTAGTTAAGCACTTCCTATCGGCGTTTTACCTTTAACTGCGGTTCTCTTATCTCACTGCTTGAACTAAGCACATGTGTTATGTAGATACTCGATGCACTGTAGTGGCGTCTCCTCTGCGTACTTCCGCTGCACCTATTCTTTCTTTTTTACCAAAGGGAGCCGCCGGGTGCGTCGTATTCAACCCGCGAATTTGGAAGTTCCAGGTTGCAAATCTGGCCATTATGAATGAGAAGATAGATTCCTTGTAGGATATGAAGGCATGTAATTCGGTAGGAATTCATCACTTTTCGTATGAACCAACTGTCTACATCTCTACGGTAGCTACCAAACAAGATGTCGTGGCAGTACAAGTACTTCATAATTACTGCCGTGTGAATTTCAGATATCCTGACTGAGGATTATTTCTGTTTTCCTTCCTCAGGTGTTTGGATGATAAAGTCGAGCCCAATGGCTTCCTTCCGAATCTTCTGCAACTTGTTTATTAATAACTCTCTCATTACATGCTATAGTAGTCTGTAGTCTGAGTTATTAAGAGGGTCTTGAATTAAATCAACAAAACTAATTAAACTCATTAATAAAATATGCTCCAATTTAAGTGTATTTTCTTCCTTATTTCCTGAATTTCCTTTTTTTTCCTTCTTCCAATAATCCGGTAAGCTTTCAGAGCTGTGTGAGTCGGTCAGTGTACCACACTTCACGACTTTAAACAACTACGCATTGCAGGCTTGCTGTTAGCAATGCATTTCATTTACTTTTCACAGTAAATACCGATTACTTCCCGATTGTCCTTAACAGGAAGTTCTTTATGGATGAAGGTCAGTTCCAGCGTGTTCAAAGTATTCTGCCAGACGGCCGGAATTTATTCTCGTCCTTACGAGACAATATTATTGTTTTCTCAGATGTATGTCAGACAGCAAAACAATGTAAAAAAGGGCAAAAATACGTAATTGGTGAACTGTGCCCTGTACCAGAAATACTGAAGTAGCATTGTTATAGATAAAGTCCAGCAGTATTTCAAATTAACGTAAGAAATTAGACAGGAATGACATACGGAAGAAATGGCCTAGCGTTAGTAGTCATGTTAGCAGCTGCTGTGTTGTCAAGACCATGCATAAAAGTCCAAATCCTCTGGTTTAGAAAGTAGGCATCTTCAACAACACAGCGAAGCAGCAGTGCTTTCAACATGCCACAATTTTCGCAAACACCTCGTTCTTCAGTAGTAATCGATGTTAGCAGTTATCTCGTAAAATTTTTAATTATAAATTAAATTCCAGCGTAGTCGGTATAGCGACTTACCATCTGGGGATCGAATCCCAGTGGGGACGAGATTTTCCGCACCCGTCCCTACCGGCCCTGAGGCCCACCTAGCTTAGGCTCTCGTACAATTGGTACCGGGTCTCTTCCCGGGAGTAAAATGGCACGGCTTGGCGTTGACCATCCACCCCAATCTAGCGCCGAGGTTAAAGAAAGAGTACAGATGTACATCTACTCCCTCTCTGGGATTTCATAGCCTGTTCTAGGGTGAACCTGACTTTACCAGTACCACGTGGGGGAGAAAAAATGTAATAGCAAATTATTTTGAATCATATTATTACGACAACATTACAACTAATTACTAATAACTGTACGTTATTTTTATTGTTATTGCTAATGCTTGTGTGGAAGCTGACATAACACATTTATTGTTGTGTCCAAGCTACGGGCTGGAAAGCTGCGAAATAAGGGTTTTATTCCCAACGGGAAAGATCTTCTTGTTTTTTTCACATCGTGCAGACTTAACTCTGCGGTCTTTCCAGCCACCTCCTAGAAAGTTGTCCGAGGCCAGGTTCTATGCCGGTCCCTCATGCCAATCTGCTGCCGGGGTTACGAACAGGCGTAGCTCCACACCATTTCCAGTACAAGTCTTCAAAACGTTACTAAATTCGGCTCATAGATATGTTTTAATTATCAGATTAGTGTTTTGCTAAACACATTTCTTCATAACTGCCAGATCTTAACAACTATACTTTTCATTAGGCCCAAAAGTGTATATAGGTTCTTAGGCGGTCTCTGTCAAGCAGGAAAAGAACATTTTTATGGCAGTCATGCTAATCTCTCCGTTTGTATGTGAACTAGTATCGGCTCCTGAGCATTTAGACAACTTTTTTTTTAAATGCAACGGTTTGTACTCACGCTGCTTGTTGCCAGACTATTCCGATTTTCAGTTTCCTCGAGGCTACAAACGCTGTCAAATATAAAGCAGTTTTTGAATTTTGATATAAAATTATGTCACTATGTTGCTGTCAGAGGTACTGATTCCTTATAAAGCACAATTTGCATATGGCTCATAAACCATTTTACAGGTTATATTAAAATTTGATCTAATAAGTTCTCATCGAATGTTTTAGGACAATTCCAAATTTAAGACATATTGATATGCAACAGAGCCTAGTTTACTTAAGGACACGAATTGAACCCCCGTGTGCCGAACACAATTTCGCCGACATTGTTGAAATTCGATGCTACAGATTTCCAATGAAAATTTTCTGGCAATTTTAACTTTCAGCCGAAAAGTCTCTCTTGGGTATGGCTGTACCTGAAATTTTCTATGTAGTCAAGAACCCATTTATAGATTTTGCTGATGTTAGGAATAGAAGACTTTCTGTAATTTGCCTTTCATCTTTCCCAGTTGCAAGAAAGCTTCATGTATTCTAAAGAACGCCTTTGTTAGTTTTGTGTCTTACATTATTGATTACGACCTTTACAATGTGTTCTTTTGTGGGCTGCCGCCAGTAATGAAGTGCAGTAGTGATGTTGTAACTCCCAAAATTTGAGCTGAGCTTAAATCTGCTGATCTGATGCACTTTTCAAAGCCGTTATCCTAAGACTAACTGTAAACATCGAACAGTACATGGCTCCATTTTAGTTCAGCTCTGTGCAATACTCATTTTCATAAAAACAAAAACAAAAAAAAACTTAATTTTGAAATCCATGCTGTACTCTATACGCTAGGAATCCGTAAGAGTTAAGGTTTTACACTTCATTTCAGTAGCTTAAGTAAATTCTTTGTCAACATCTCTCACTGCTTTGACACAAATTTTATCGTTATATTCGACTTTGCCTCCACATCCTTTTGTAACTCACAAAGATGAATGTGGTCTTGTTAGTAGGGCGCCTGCAGGAGTGGTTATGCCGATGCAATAATTACCAATTTAAAATTCCTTCTGTCTGTGCTTACAGAATCCGCAAGCATGACAGCAATTAATTACGCTGCAATACCACATTATTAATCGCTTCACGTGACCTGTAGCATGTACTTAGTCTGATAATGCGCTTCTTCGAAGCATGTCAGATCATTTGTGTCATTAACCTGAATACGAAACATGATAGGAGCACAGTAACAAATAAACTCGCAGCACAATACAGGCTCCACAACACGAGAGGTGCCTCCAGGGACTAGAATAATTAGCCGTATCACTGGCCCCGCTCAAACCTCCCGTAATTTATGACTAGGAGTGCATGCTGATATTATAGCAATAACCAACAGGCATTGTGCTATAACAGGGGGCGGTGTCACCTACCACACACATCCGGCTCGATAGGGCGACCATAGTGACGGATATCTGATAAAACTACTATACTTTTCAAAAAAGAAGGCGGATAATTGTTAGTTTTGGTATTACAAGGACTGTCACGTGGTGAGTTTTACACGGATCAGCCACACTCTCTTTCTGATACTCGTAGATCTTAACTTTAACTGCAGTATTCAGAGGACTCACAGATTTATCTTGTGAAAGTAACAATAGACCTGGCGAATTTTTAGCTTTCTTGGAGTTTGTTGTAATTTTAAATCTATCCAATAACCCACGTAACTTCTTTGCAGAAAAATCTAACGACACGATTCTTAATATTTTGTTATTATTGCAAGCGGCAGGTAACGAAAAATGAAATGGTGCTCGACGTAATCAAGTTATATGAAGACATTGCTGATTGTTAGCAGTAGACAGCACGGTAGAAACATTCAGTTTGCTGTGTAGGAAGTTCAGAAATTCGCAAGTCTGCCTAGAGACCGCCGTTCACTTGATGTTGTTCTCGAAAATTACACTGAAAAGCTGAGCCCAAATGTGACGTCCGACGCACTCCTTGCCAATAATTTATTTCACATTGGCAATATATTTTTTTTCCCTTTGCTGAAACGTTCTGATCTCTTTGGACTGTGTAATAACTGAATGTAATTGAACCAAACTTTCGTGTGTACAGCAGAATGTAAGATGTAAACAGCATCAAAGTCTCCCAAGATATCTAATTATTGATTTAGAAGGGGAACTACATACACTGCAATTCTAATACCGAATCTTCGTTAAGTGTACAATTTAAAAATTGGTTTACAAATCGTCAATTTTCAGTTACAATGAGGTGGGGCACGTATTCATTTTATTAGATATTTTAATTTGTATTAAAACATGCAGAAATTGTGAAAGTGGATGAGGAAACAGTTTTGAAACTTTCGTGTATTTGAATGGGATAACAGACTTTAGTTTTTGATTTGGAACAGAAAGATTATGAGCGCGCGCGCACACACACAAACACACACACACACACATACACACACACACACACACACACACACAGAGTGTTTATGTACATGTACACGCAAAAAAAAAAAAGAGAGACCTATATAAAGCGAAAGAGAGTTAATCTAGCTACGGCGTTACGTGCAACAGCAATCAGCATGGACGCCGTGCTGATAGTTTACTCTGGAATTAAAACTAACCCTACCTGGTAGTAGCCATAAGTCGCCTTTGGTATGAAATTCATCTGATAAATGATGATCCTCTTCTCTGTAATTATCGGACATGTGAGGCACGTGTAATTTCTAATAACGCTTTTGATTGGCTGTCATTGCTGTTATATCGCTTTACATTGACCCTCCTAGCCATCGCCTTTCAATTAACCTCTGTCTTAATACAGCCTGTTCAGGTCTTTAGCCACACAAGTTGTGCAAAAATAGACTTTTGCTGCCTTAGGGGGAGAAATATTTTTCACTAGTATGAGAGATCGACTAAATAAGGCAATATTTTGAAAATCTGCTTTAAATGAAATGAGATAAAACAGAGAAAACGAATACCAGAGACAATGGGGTATTGAATTTTTGAATCTGTCAATGAATACTGTTTCTGACAGCCAACTATAAAAATAGCAGATGTGTTGGAAATATGCTTGCGCATTTGTTTGCAGAGAGTAGAAGTTCTGTCTTGATTGTCTTACGGACAAGGTGCTTTGGACATTTTATTTGCTTCGTTTTTAACTAAAGCTTTTCCCACTTTTATCTCTTGTAAGTACAGGAGCATTGTTTACCTGACAACTCGTATCAATCTTCACTCAGACCGGAACAGAATACAGGAAAAAAGTAGAAGATAGGGATTAACAATAAATTCTTTGAAAGAGTGACATTATTCAAATATCTGAGAACAATTCTAAAAAATCGAATTTTAAATTATGACGAAATTAAGAACAACTTTAAATCATGGAATTCCTGTCACCAGTCGGCCGTGAATCTTTTGTCTTGCCGTGTGATAGCAAAAAATATGAATATTAATATATAGGGTAGCTTACAATTACCTGTTTTATATGGGTGTGAAACTTGGTCTCTCACATTGAGGGTGGAACATAGGCAGGCACGCGGTGGGGTAGTTGGTTGAAGTAAAAGCAGTCCCGTTACAGGCCCGGAGGGACCCAGAGGGTTCCAGGAAGTTAATGTTCCCAGATTTCGTGACAACGGCACAGGATGGTGGTAGGTTGTCAGCCTTACGCACTGGCCATCTTTACCCCCAGGAAATACTCCTGATACTAATTTCTGTTGGAGGCTGAGTCGACCCTAGAGCCATAGTGCAATCGAAAAGATTTTATGTCAATGAAAAATCCACTGACACCAGCTGGGATCGAACCAGCGACCTTCCGATTTGTAACACAGCACCTTAAGCACTGTGCTATCGTGGTCCCCAGTTGGTTGAAGTACTGCTTTATAAGCCGGAAGTTCGCGGGTTCGAATTCCGATGGTGTCATAGGAATTCTTCATCGACATAATCCTTCCTACAGCACTCTGGCCTTGGGTTCGACTCAGCTTATAACAGGATTGAGTACCAGGAATATTTACTGGGAGGTAAAGGCGACCGGTGAGTAGGGCTGACAACATTACCGCCTTCATGTATATATTGTCTTGAAATCTGGGAGCCTCAGGCTCCTGGAATCCTCAGTGCCTGTCCAAGTCTGTACCATTTTACATAGGCAGAAGGCATTCAAGAATAGAGCTTGAGGAGTATATTTGGGCCTATGACAGATGTGTTCAAAAAGTTTCAACATGACAATATCCATGACTTTTATTTTTTTACTAATTACTATCCGGTTGACGAAGTAAAGAGTAATGTAAGGGGCGTGGCGTGTGGCACGCAACTTGGGGAGGATAGATCCATTCAGAGTTTGGTGGGGAAACTTGAGGGAAAGAAACCACTTGGAAGATGCAAGCGTAGATGGAAGGATAATATTAAGGTGGATACTCAAGAAGTAGGACGGGATGACGTGGATTACATGGACTCTTAGATTTATCTGACTCCGCACAGGGACATGCGGATGGTTCTGTGAACGCGGTAATGAATTATCGTGTTGCAAGGACGCGAGGAAATATTTTTTGACTTGCTGAGAAACAATTAGCTTTTCAAAAAGAAATATGCTGCATGCAGTTAGTTGTCTGTTTCCTGATATTTTTCTGTTGTGAATGTTTTTCGAAGTAAAAAGATTTTCGTGTGCCTTTTCAACTGACTTGTAGAGACCCAAAGTTTCGCAATGTTACAATTTGTGTGCTTGATGACTTACAAAGCATTTTCACATACATACATACATATATATATATATATATGTGTGTGTGTGTGTGTGTGTGTGTGTGTGTGTGTGCGTGAGCACGCGTGTGTGTGTGTGTGTGTTTGCGTAGGTCTGTGTATTTTTTGTCCATCTAGCAGCCGGGACAGTGTTGTCTGTGTAGTGACTAGTCTAAGCGCTTAAAAACAGAGATAACCTTTTCTATTCCTGACAAAAAGGAAATATCTTTCTCTTCACAGACGCCTTCGGCCGATCCCGGTGACCGCGCGGGCTAAGATTATATCTGCTATCACTCACGTGCTGAGATTGCTGTTTCGAATCTCGTCTGGGGTATGGATCTCTCTCTCTCTCTCTCTCTGTCTCTCTTGTGAGTGTTGGGTGTTGTCAGGTAGAGGTCTTGGCGACTGGCTGATCGCTCGTCCAGGGTAGTCCTACCGAGTGTGGGTGTGTCAATGAGTGTGCTAAAGTGCAACAATACCCTCTACGTCTACAATGAATAGGTATAAAGCTGTCAAGACTAAGAGAGGAAGGAAAAAAAATGTTTTCCAATCGCTCTTTCAAGCTGACGCTTAAAGAAAATTTCCACAGCACTCTAGTTGTTGCGAGGTTTGAGCTTCTCACAGCGACGTTGCTGGAGTTTCAGTTATTGTGGGATGTGAGGCTGTATTGTTGGGCAGCAGTTGGCAGAGTTTAAAGGGACATTGTTGTTATGTATTAAACTGCTTAAAACCGAACTGAACTGCTGGCTCACCATCAGCGTCACACAACCCACGGGAATTGAATTTTTGCACTATTGTTATTTGGCATTTTACAAAATATTGCCTTAAGTATCTGCATTCTTGTCTAAGGCAGAGAACACAAATTTCGCGTGTTAGGTTGCTTGTGCGAAGGAATTATATGCGTTGTCGCCTAACATCTGCAGGTCCGCTATACGAAACATGCTGTATGTCACCTATCTCGAGCCTTGTATTTTGAGGTGTCTTACGGATTTTGGGGAAATTTTTGGCACCCCAGCTCTAAAAATGGGCCGGAATAGCGCAGTCAGTATAGCGACTCGCTACGTGCTGGACGTTCCGAGAATGAAATCCCGGGGGGGGGGGGGGGACGAGATTTCCCGCACCCGTTCATACAGCCCCTGGGGCCCACCCAGCCTCCTACACAATGGGTACTGTTTCTTTCCCGGGGTAAAGCAGCCCTGAAGTGAAGTTGATCACCCAACCCAATTTTAGCACCAAGTTTAAAGAAAGAGTAGAGATGTATATCTACTCCCCCTCCGGGCCTTCGTAGCCTCTTCTAGGATGGAATTTACATTTACCTTTACCAGCTCTAACATGTGTTTTGATGCACCATTTCAATACCGTAAAGACAGTACTGCTTGTATCGCTCCAACCTTAAAATTTTTGGGGTCCAAAATGCTGTTAATACTGATTCTGTGTAATGCGGTGTGTATAAAGGTGCCAGGATTGCTTGACGTTTCATATAATACATACCAGTAGGTACAGTGAAGACATACGATAGACTGGCGCGCGCACGCACCTACGCACGCACCTACGCACACACACACACACACACACACACACACACACACACACAGTAATATAATTTCTCTTTAAGAAAACCAAGAGGAATAAAACTGAGAGTAATAGAAATTTTTTTACCGCAGGCTTGGAAGACGAACTCAGAGAAAGCCGCATGTGAATCCTTCATACAAAGTTGCAGGTAAACTTTTTATGTTTAAAAGTTAATAGATAGTGAATTTAACTTCTGCGCTGGAATTCACTATGCATGAAATTATCCTTCTAGTGCCCTTATGTGACACTTTATTGGCTATATTCCAGAAGAGGTAGAGGTTTGAATTCACTTATGTAGTTATTTATATAAAATACATAAAAGGGGTAGAGTTGATTTATTATGTTTACATAAGCCTGCTCATTCCATTATGTCATTGTGACTCGATATAAAGGATTTCCATTAAATTTCCTAGCGTAAGGAAGGGTGAGGTCTCGCAACATGAGCAATATTAATATTGAGTTTATTGATGTAGATCGGTAAACCTAAAAGAATACTGCAAGTTTGCACTTCGGTTATGATCCTCTTTTTTAACATCGTTGAAATTCTCTCGTATAGTGCTCTCGCCTCCCACGAGAGGTGGGGAGGCAGATAGGTGGTTAAGAGGAATGAGAGGGGAAAGCTAGTCGAAAGAACATAAATTAATGAGTGTGGCAGAGATGAAAATAAATTGGATACGAGATTAATCCAAGTATGATAATTAATTATGGAGATGAAAGGGGCAGGGCAGATGCACAGTCACTTTAGCTCTAAGGTACAGTAATGAATAATTGACGACTGTTCGATTTCTCAATGGGAAAACTGACAGAACCTGCACGCCTTCTCGGACAGTTCTGTGAATACAGTCACAGCATTCAAAATGCGTCAAGATGACCCCAAGAATGGGACCGCTACTCGCGGTCTAGGGAACTGCATCCCTGTTTCGTAATCAGAAGTTCCATTGTGTAAATCTGTACCCGCGATCCGTTGTTTTGTGTTAGTTGTGTTTCTCGGTCCTTCTGGGCAACTGCCCGAACGACGCCTCAAATTACGCCCCAGCTGATTTCTTACACTTTATTTCTACTTAACTATTTACTAGCCACAGAAATTCGATGCTGCATAGTTCGAGCTATCTACAGTGTTATAAGTGAAAAGCACTCTTCATGACGTGAAGTAAGAAAGCGTTATGTAGAAATCTTGCCCGTCCCCTATTCTGAGTGCGACCTAGCGTTAATGAAATTCGGTACTGAACTTCCTGAAAGAAGCTGTCGACCAAGCGCAAGTTTCATGAACATCGGCTTAGTGAAACTCATACATTACGTAAGGGCGTGAATGAATTTGTAATGATGATCATCATCATCTTCCTCCATGGATTAGGTCGTTTGAACTGTTCCGGCATCGACGCATTGCCATCGTTTCCTGGGGCGTCCACGATCTCTTCTTCCTCGAGGTTTGTAGTTGAGGGCGTGTTTCGGGAGTCTGGTGTTGTCCATTCTTTCAAGGTGGTTGA
>Ga0123352_10004969_pt1 | contig 19832 bp, 6 predicted proteins | sample TergutLab28metaG_FD_89700 | JGI IMG/M metagenome (GOLD analysis project Ga0123352, IMG submission 89700) | Labiotermes labralis P1 segment gut microbial communities from Petit-Saut dam, French Guiana - Lab288 P1 | ecosystem: Host-associated > Arthropoda: Insects > Digestive system > Gut ...
TGCTGTTGAATTACCACATCGGTTGTTTTGTTCTTTAAAGGGGGAGTATTTAGAGTTAGCGTAAGTTTATGATGTGTAGCGGTGTGTGTTTGGTGTGATGTTCTTTGTCACTTTGTTGTAGTTGGTAGGCGTGCGCCTACCAACTACAACAAAGAATGACAAAGAACATCACACCAAACACACACCGCTACACATCATAAACTTACGCTAACTCTAAATACTCCCCCTTTAAAGAACAAAACAACCGATGTGGTAATTCAACAACACAGTTGCAAGCTCCTGATGATGGATATATAAATGTCCGAAACATGTTGAATACATAAAAAGTGAAATAAAATAACAAGTGACATCAATTTGGCCTTTTATTCTTCAACTATTTCAGTAGTATTTGAGGTGGGATATATAAAAAGCGTACATGAGCACACGCGGCCTAAGGAAACTCTAATATCTTAGAAAAATAAATGCAAGAAACGAACCCAGTATTTACTCTCATTATATCCTACAACAGCAATGTATGTACACAGCAGTTAGTAAGCAAAACGTAAAGGCGTAAGCCGATATAATATGTATTTCTATTACCAGCAGCAATTGTCTGGCACAAGAATGGCGCTGCAAACATACAGGCAACAAAAATTCAGAGATTTAATTTCCTCCGGTTGGTAGAGAGAACAGATTAATATCATGGGAGGAAATAAAGCCGCATTCTGCTGACAAATATTAAAAACACACAATGCATTTTACGCATTTTTTTATCTGTGCTTCCTTGGTTCGGACAAGTATTCGGACGCTGTACACGCTGAACGTCACGGTTAGAAACGTAGTCGGTTTGAACGTAGAGCACTCCAACGGAACAGGCTTAGAAAGGCAAAAATCCACTTTGTTCACTTTTCGTAACAGAAGTCCATCAACCATTTATTAAATTAAGACGTCGTTACATGACATATAAAACGGTTGCACTATTACAACTGGTTACATACGGCTACATGTTTCGGCCGTTGCCCGGCCATAATCAGGGCAACAAGGAATATTGTTAATTAAGGTACATTCACTGTAGTGAATTTAGTAGTTAATTAAGGTACATTCACTACAGTGAATGTACCTTAATTAACGATGTTCCTTGTTGGCCTGACGATGGCCGGGCAACGGCCGAAACATGTAGCCGAATGTAACCAGTTGTAATAGTGCAACTGTTTTATATGTTGTGTAACGACGGCTTAATTTAACAAATGGTTATAAGTACACAACGGGATGGCTTCCTTCAAAAGAAGTCCATCAAATTTACGAGAATTCCAGTGGCCACATTTTAATATTTTTCATGAAATGTAAACAAAAGTGGAATAATTATTGTGACACTCTCTTCCTTTATTTGCTTCCTCTTAAAAGAGAGTCTTGTTGAATTTCTGAATTGATGTTTCAGTATTCAAGAGGACTAATGTACGTATTTTAAAAAGTCCCAGACATAAATTTTGTCAGGCGTAAGTTAAGAATTTTTTTGTGTTGCTTTGCTTACGAGATAAATTTCATTCAAGTACATTTCGAAAGCATAAAAGTTACTAATTATTTGTCGTGCTAAGATTGAAAGTGATACTTTTATACAGACACGGTGCTGCGTCTATATCACGGAATAATCGCTTACAAAACTGACCAAGACTATGTGAAAAATTAGGAAATAGAGTAAGTCAATGGTGCATGCGTACATATACTGTGTAAAGTATTTTTTTGCGTCTCAGAATTAGGGTTGGCAATGTCTGTATTGGCGATCCGATCGTCTGATTGACGGAATTCTGTAAAATTCAAATATTAATTGACGTAGCCCTTCCTAAGTCGTTGAATGTTCAGTTTGTTTACTGAGGTCGTTAGGTCTAATCTCAGAAAGGCGATAGGAATTGTCTCGAATGGGTTATTTTCCTTTTCCATGTATCTTCAGTTGAATTCTAGTAGGGTGCTTCGTCTTATGAATTAGCTAGTCAAGTCTTCCTCGCCATTAACACAATCCACAGATTCGTTTTATTGGTAAAGGCCAGCCACTGCGCCTTCATTGCCTATTTCTGTAAGATCCACTGTCGTGTTGCATTTCCAAGTCACATTCGTAACTCATGATGGCATCGGAAATTCATCTAATTTGCCTGAAACTGATTGCTAAGAGATAAACCGCGCAAAAAAATAAAAATTTCTCTTTCTATACAGGGTTATTTACATACAGAGTTGGGAAAGCAAATAATCTTCCAACCACCCGCGGTCTGATGATGGCCCTAAATAGGCCGAAACTAATTACCTTGGAAGCAAAATTGCTTTCTGTATGACGGAATACTGAAAAATATATCCATTGCCTATCTATCTGGGATATTATGATGTCGGTTGACAAAGAAGTGGAACTTTGAAGGATAGCAGTTCCTTTATTATTGGCGACTTGAGACCCAAGAAAATTTTTCATGGATAACGTAACCTGAGTATGGGGGTAATATGATGTAAACGTCGGTAATTATTTACCAGCAAACACGGAATACCACATCAGAAGAGCGTTTATCACTTTTACATTCTTCATTCCGTGTATTTTGATGAACAAGCAACAACATGACGTATTTACATCCCAAAAGATTTCATTATTCAGCAACACCGCTTCGAGAAACTACAATATCGCAATAAATGGATCAGTTGATAAATGCCTTCAAAAACATTATACGTCAATGACAGTGGATGCGTTAGTTGGTTTCAGAGAAGAGCCATACGCAAGGGCAGCTAGCAAATATATTCTTTCCTGTAAGGTTCCATTTAAGATGCTGAGTAAAAGCATTGGATAAAAGAAGACGAACTACAGGCTGGTATCACATAACAAAAGAAGAGAAAGCGACAAATATAAGACATTTCTGGATTTATTTTGTCCCACCTCAGTCCTCCCTTCGGCGCCCGCTTTGTTGTGTATTGGGTGCGAGAGCAGACACAATTACTGTACCAACGTGCGTCAGAGTTGCTGTGTCATGACGTCATACATTCTGCCGTTGACCCTTTCCCCCACACCACCGCGCCACATTAACGTGGTTTGACGCTTAAAAAGCTGTTTGGAACTACTGCACCCTTTAATAGGCGGTATCAGAGGTGAATATTCAAGCTGACGCCACGAACGAGTTTCATATTTCATGGTACAAGCGACTGATATGCATCTCCTAATAGAGAAATGACCTCCCTTAATTCTGTTCGGAACATACAGACCGTTGGTAGATTGAAATACAAAATATTACCGAATATTATTGCCGAGGGTGTAGTGCACCTTGCTTCGTATTCAAGAGAGCACGGGTTCGAATATCAACCCAGCGACAATCCTGATTGACGCTTCTCCTGGTCTTCATCAGCCGCGCCACGTGTCTTTGGTAGCAGTATCCCGGACTAGGTCGTAACGGTATCCTTCCAAATCCTTTCAAATTATTCCAACCATCCTGCTATGCTGTGCAGTATAAATCTAAATTGAAAATGGTATGCATTCAAACACAACTATATCACTTAGGGTGTATTTAATGTCTATACTGGACAACTACATGTTTCGGCCTACATTGGCCATCTTCAGGTTGTCTTAAGAGAACTTAAGGTCCAACTATATACATTGAGCGCGCACGTGGTGCAGAGATCTCTACACACGGACCTTATTGCTTAAAGTAATTCTATATGTGGAGGTGTGCTCTGACTAGAGGCACGGTGCTGCTAGTAGCTGGTGTCAAGTTTTAAAGGTTCTGGAGTTGTATGGAGGCCTGTTCTCCTTCCTTCCTCTTAATTGGGTTGCGTTGCGGGGAGCCCCGAATGGCCTTGGATGCGTGGTCCCTTGTCTATGGGGACAGAGATGTGTGTGAGTAGGGTGGTGAATTGCTCGTCTAGTTACACATTGGAAAATTTGCTGTATTGGGAAATATGAATAGCTTAGTATTTACCTACGATACGGGTGTTAGTGTGTTCACAGCTCGTTCCGGTTTTACCCGGAACGAGCTGGGAACACACTATAGAATTACTTTAAGCAATAAGGCCCGTATGTAGAGATCTCTGCACCACGTGCGCGCTCAATGTATATAGTAGGACCTCAAGTTAAGTTCTCTTAAGACAAACTGAAGATGGCCAGTATAGGCCGAAACATTTAGTTGTCCAGTATAGCCATCAAATACACCTTAATGATATAGTTGTGTTGGACTACATACCATTTCCAATTTTCACACACACGACGGGGATGACACACTTCCTAGAATATAAATCTAATCTTGCCTCCTACACCGTCATTAAATAAACCAAAAATAAACAATAGATAACCAAAGTAGGGAACGTCGTTAATTCATTACAAGATGCACTGTTAATATGGCCTCTTAAAGGTGTGTTTCCTACCTTCCATGAAACATTTTTGTGTGCGTTAAAAGGTTTAATCATTTAATGTTATATAGGGGAAATGACCGGTTTGTTCTGAGAATCAACAAAATCGATTACATTGTCAGGGAAGTGGTGTGTATTCTAATGTTAAAATATATATGGCACTTGATTTACTGCTGAACTGAAAAGACTGAATTATTGCTCTGTCAGAAGCGACTTTGCCTACTTATTAAACAACAGTAAGCATTTCACTATGTTCCATTTTCCTTGCATTAATCAGATCCATAATATATAAATAACCAACAAAATGTACTCCAAATTTATGGTTTATTTTATTCACAGTTTTCTCACAACGTGTTTCGGCCGCATATGCTGCCATCTTCAGGGTGATATTAATATTACAGGAAAACAAAGGTACAAATATGGTTAGTTCTGAATGTGTAATTAGCAGTCTGCGGGCATAGGTTTACTATTTGTAATTTATATAATAGGCCTCCCAGTTACTCTGAGTAATGTCGAATGACTATCGGATAATGAACTGGAAAGGATGCGATAAGAAGCGCTCCAGATCTGAATTAAATTAAGGCACAGTTCTTCTGTGGGGCGGCGTGACTGCGGAAAACTGTCGCAATCCCTGAGAGGGCATAGCAGGATCCCACAGGATGCCAAACCGGATTCGAACCGGACACCTTTTTAGTGCAGCTCACAATGTTTTCATTTGAAGTTGCTCAGCATGTAGAGCTCAACGGCTGGTGGCTCTACAAATATCCATCATCTCTGAAAGCACACGGTGCTGCCATCGAAGCCTCTCGCGGGTGAAATACTTCGGTATCTGTACGTAGCAAAGAGAAAGCTTTTGTGACAAACATAGAAGAAGGAGAAGTAAAGACCACGAGAACCCTGAAAGATCTAGCTGGCCAATCAATCACCAGTCTCACTGTTATCAGTGAGACCGTTAGCTCTCCTTCCGTACCCTCGACCGAAATCTCAGTGCACTCACAGGGACTGGGTGCGCAGGTCTGCAAACTAATAAAGTGGTTCAAGGGCTGCCCAGTCGCAGTTCCATTGCTATGAATGTTTTTGTGCCATTTCTTACCTACCGACGCTATTCGTGACTCAGACTACTACTAATTAACTGACTGCCTAATTAACTACTAATTCCCGCAATAACCAGGATGTAGCCCGTCGACACATATTTATTATAGCAAATCCAAAAGCAGTGACATATTTCGGCCACACAAAGCAGCGTAAATGTACGGTTACAGCTGTATAATTTCGTTATTACATTTTCTCACACATAATTCCTGATTATGCCTGCTGTGTGCAGCCGAAACATGTAGTTGCTATTGGATTTGCTATAATAAAATTTGTGTGTTGACAGACTACGTCCTCCATATTGCGTGTTCTACAAGCACACCGGCGTTGTCACACCTTAATATTAATTCCACGGAGCGGAGCGCTTCTCGAAAAGTTAGCAGTTTCTCAGCTGGTGGAGAAATTCCCTGAATTTAGTGAAATCAGAACGTTTATTTTCGTGTTGACAGGATTACGCCACGTGTCCCTAACCCGAGCCAGATCAGTCCAGTCCGTAATGTCCCAACCTATATCTTTAAGATAAAATCTTAATATTATTCTCCCATCTATGCCGAGTTCTTCCAAACGGTCTCTTTCCCTCAGGTTTCCTCACCAAAATCCAGCAAGCACTCCATACGAGCTAAATATTCCTCCTACTTCATACTTCTTGGGTTTATCAGTATACTTTCGGCCATAGTTACCAAGTAGCTGTCGTTAACCACAAAGGCAGCTGTTACTACAGAAGCAGGTTATATTTGTAATCTGAATTATTGTGGTGACAAGCAGCACAGCTCTTCTTACATTACTTGACCTAAGGTTTGACACTAGGACCCTCCCCCAAATTTCAGTAACTATTGTACATTGAATTGGCGTAATATAGCCGAAGGTGTGGAAGTGCTTTAAAGCAGTCCCGCATCTATGCTTATTGTAAGAGGTTACATATTCGAATGGTCGACTACAGGCAGACGGTTTTTAATCATTAGGTTACTTTTCCCTTATAGGAAAGCGTAAAGGCAAAACAATCCCAGTACGGGCCTGGACAGACCTTGAGGGCTGTACGAGCTTGGGACTCTCAGAATTTATAAAAAATCACGTATTAAAGTGGTAAGGTTGTCAATCCTACGCACCGGTCCTTTCTAACCCCCCAGGAAACGTTGTTGGTACTCATTTTATTGCAGAGTCGAACCCAGGAGTACAGTGCCGCCTTAAAGATTAAGTCAATGAAAAATCCCAATTACTTCATCACGGATGGAACCCGGGACCTTCCTTCTTGAAACGCAGTGCCTCAACCAACTGCACCACCGCATACCCCAAAGGAAAAAATACGGGCTTTTAAAATCACCAGTTTGTCTACATATATGTGTGTCTGTGTGTCTCCCTGTTAAATTTTTGAGGCAGTTGACCATTATTCACGAAATAACTGATGAAAATTATTCCATCTGATGCCTGCCCAAAACCACAGTTTTTTATTTATGAAATCGGTAATAATAAAGTAGCGTACGCGCGAAATCGTACGTAGGGACACGCTAATGTTCCTCGTGTAGAGCCATGGAATGTTGTATAGTGGTAAATCTCAGCAGATATGCTATATTAACTATACACTGTTTTAAAATTGGGTCCTTGTGACGGTGAGTTCAATTTGACTTACTGGTCACTGTAGTGTGAAGTGACACATTGGGACTTAAATTGGCAACGCTTAAACAGTCATCCAGACTTCAAGACGACTGCACTTTTCTGGGAAGTGACACCATGTGCTGAGGTATGAAGTCTGCCTCAACCTACTGCGGCATCACATCAAATATTTAAAAACGACCTCAATATTATACGCGCCAGGAGGGTGCAGACGGCAGCATCCGCACTGAGGTCCACACATGTTACGTGCCGCAACACAATATTTACTCGCAAGGGGCTGTCTGGCACCTGGGATTTGAGCGCTCCTGCTTTCAATGTATCATGTTTACTTCTCACCACTTAATGTCGTCCAATGGCAAATAAGCGTACGACTTTCTGCAACAGTACGGAAATCGACATCCTGCCACACAAAGTATTAATTTCGTATTTGAGACTGTCCATTGTTCAGGCTGAAAGGCCGATGAAGATTCAGAGGCTGGAACTGCTGCCTTCTTCACGTCGAATGGAAAAAAGGAAGAACGTAACTGTAATGAGAACTTTATACTTATGTAGCCTCAGTCTAAGGATTTAGACTAGACCCTATGAGGTCTTAGCTTCAGAAGATGGACATTGTTCAAAATTTCAGTGATGACAGTGACAACATTCCTAATTTAGCATCCTTTAAAACTCTCTGTATTTATGTGTTTCGTGTAATACTGAGTATAAACAGCGACTATTTCGCTGAACAGCATTTGTTGAATTTTATTTCTAGTGAACACGGGCTACGTTTTCTGTAAGGCAAAAAAGAAATAACGTTTAATACTAAAATTAGACGAAGATCATTGTACGAAGGATTAATTAGAACTGTTAATTTCTTACAAAGTATTTCATCCAGCTACAAAAAAATATAATGTTTATGGCATAATGAATTAGAGCCAACAAATCTAAATTTATACCATGTTTGTCACATAAATGCAACCAAATAAACACCTACCACGAGTGTCTGTATTGTTACCTTTTGACATCTGCAACAAGAGATTTTCTGTTGCCGAATTTATGTTCATTTAAATAATCCAGAAGAGCCTTGCATTATATGGGGCTATGGCGATAAACTAAAATTGATACAACCATTAAATTAACTACACAAACACGTGATCTACAGCATACGAACTAAATGATTACACCAATTACTCACTAATTAGTTTAACTACGTAATATATCGTCATTCAGCATCAGTACAGATATAATCAGTGATGTCAATAAAAGAGGTTAACAAACATAAAATAATACGTTTAGCTCGTTAACCCTTTAAAATGGTGATTGCTATAATGTGTCATCTGAACAGCAGCAGGAATCTTTGCATTCTTCCACGCAGTGCATTCAAGTTTGTGCTTTTCATATAAAAATAACAAATAGCTTATCTGTTTCTCGCAACCAACAGCCATCATTTCACTAAACAGCATTAAGTATATATAGCTCCTATAATGGAGTTTCAGGTCGTTTGCTGTGAGGTAGAAACTGAATATTTAAGGCATAATTTTAATAGACTTCATGGTTCGAATTGGTTAAAGTCGAAAGTAGCCGGTCTGTCACCGTGAAGGGCATGGCTCGATCCCTAACCACTCCGGTGGTCGGAATGGCATTGGGGCAGACATCCCTCTGAGCACTTTACTTCCACAGATAGTGAAGTTGCTAAGACTACTGACCTACGTGATGGAACGTACGGATTGGCTCGGCCGCCCGGGAGGTTCACGATTACGTAACGTTCTACGGAAACCTTGCACCATACTTGTTTCATACACACGGTATTTCGGTAGCTGAATCTACTGTAGTCTTTAGATAACTAGTTTTTTTAATTTACTTAGAGACTGCAATGTCCTTTTTTTTTTTAAAGAGTAATGGTGTCGTTTGGGATTTAAACCTCCGCCGGTCGCGCCTAAAATACGAACTTAGTTGGTTGCAAAATCTCTGAGATATATAATAGGTTTGTGCTAATAAAAGGTAAAGAATTTTAAGGATACATCTCTGGTTCATTCAAGAATGTATCCGATTGGGAACTTGAAGCTTCTCTGATTCATCATTAAGCGAATAGTTTTTTTATGTCATTTCTGTCACAGCCCCACAATTCTTCCAGACTCTACTTGTTAGTCCGAAGCGCTCCAGCTGAACAAAGAAGACCGATGGAGGCTTTCATCTCAATTTTGTTTGCGAATTTCGCGTCACTCTGGCGACTGAAGTTAGGTTGGGTGAGAGAAGATATTGATACGTGCGTTGAAAATGTATTTAAAATTTAATCTGTAATGAGGCAGTTCCATATTTCGAAGGGCGGAATAGCTTTCCCTACTTGTCCAATAATCCCAGGTACTTTCTTCAGAATATTTTGCCACCTGTATCGAATCTGTGTAGAACGTTTTACCTTGCCCCACTTCGTCTTTTCCTTTCTAATGAAAACGATTATTAGTAGCGTCCATTTCATTGTTGCAATTATCATCTGACGTAGCGTATTACACGCTCTCCAAGTCACCTCTGGGTTCCACATAACCTCCATCGAATTCCATCCCGTCGTCAATGCTGTCATCATCATTTACATCATCAGACGACATCATTATACGAATACGCTAGGCGTCCTCTGCATTACGTCGATATAAGAGATACACAACGGCCGCCAGAAACTAACTCAGCAACCAGTAACACGGACGGTAGTGCTGTATCTCTCAGATACAGATTGCGAAAAACAGCAAAACGAATTCGATTAGGACCACGAAACCCATTCCACAGGTTTCCAAGGAGAAACACAAAACACAGAATTACATCAGCACACCCTTCTCATATTCAAAGGAACAAGGAATGAATCGTTTAATTCCAAATATCGCCATTATTATCGAAATAAAATATAATCAAACTGTCGACCTAACCACAACCAGTAGTATGAACTTCCGAAATGTCGTATTAAATCAGATATAATCAAGGTATAACTCATAACTTAGGAATTCTCCTTTGGAAACTGCCACGTATCTTTATAGCTTGACGGTTTTCAAATAACTTTGTTACATCGGTATACGTATGGCACAAAAAAAATAAAATACATAAAGCCTCTGTCCACAACACGAAAGCACACAGGGGGGAGAATGGGCACAGCTCTGCTTATTTTAACCCCATTGATAGAAGCAATTTGTTGATCCATATCAAGCCAAGGCCCGCCTTAACCCCATGAAATAACCTCGGTACCCATTCAACAGGACAGTTGCTCGTGCCTGGATTCGACTGCGAAACTGTCCAGTCCGTAGCGCAGTGACTATACTGACTGAGTTACCCCGGATTAATGGCCGAGCTAGGTTACTTCAAATGAACAGCGTATACAGACGTCTAGCCTGGTCAATCACGTCAAACCTTAAAGATATTATCTAATGCTCCAACGACAACTACAGAAATCGCCATCCTGTTTGATATTATTGACGTCATGTATAATAGTAAGTTAAAATGCTTGTATAAATATAGTGCCTCCACGTTCAGGTGGGGGCAAGCAGTGGTGCGGCTTTTTGAGGCACAGCGCCACAAGAAGGAAGGTCTTGGGTTCGATCCCCGATGGAGTCACTGAGAAATTTCATTGACGTAACTCTTCCGGCCTCACTATGGCCCTGAGATCGACTCAGTTTCTAACAGAAATGAGTACCAGGGGTATATCCTGAGGTTAAACGTGGCCAGTGCATAGGACTGACAACCTTACCGCCTTCATGTTATGATCTGATATATTTAACTGCAATTGGATTGACACCCGGTGACAGAGGTACAGTACATATGTACACACAGAGACACAATACACAGAACAACACAATGAAACAGAATACCAACAACGGAACATATATTACAATAAGTACACGCAAACACAACAAAAAGAATACATAACATAACAGTAAGAGTACATCATTTACAGATTAAACAGAAGCATACAAAACATACAACCATATATTCAATGATACGAAATCGAACGAAAAGAATGTGAAAAAAGTGTTAAACAGCTGTTAAGCAGCAAATGTCATATGATATATATATATATATATCTTCTAATAATGATAGACACTTTCTTTATATACATGGGTCGGTGCATCGTGAATCGAATTTAATAGCTGTCCAACAAGATGCGACTTATTCAGTTTATTACTTTTCTGTAGGGAGCTCTACATGTTTCGGGTGTTGACACCCATCATCAGGAGCTCGTAAACTGTAATTACAGCTCCTGGTATTGATTAACCGGATCTACTACCATCCGCTCTCGTTCTTAGATCCTGTTATCAATACCAGAAGCTGTCATTACAGCTGTACGAGCTCCTGATGTTGGGTGTCAACACCCGAAACATGTAGAGCTGCCTACAGAAATGTAATAAACTGAATAAGTCGCATCTTGTTGGACAGTTATTAAATTAAAATGATAGACACCTTTTTACTAAAACCTTCACTCCACTTCACTACACTTCAGTTCTTCCAATTTAAACTTCACCCAACTACACTTCACTACACTTCACTGCCCTCTCATTTGCCTTAACCCCACTTAAATTTCCTACCTCTCCATTTCACCTCACGTCACTACTCTTACCTCACTTCACTTCAGTGCACTTTTAGATGATTTTCGCCAAACTTCTATTCTTTTCGCTTCACCCCGTTTATAATTGCTTTCATAAATCTCTTTCTAAATACTTTAGGTTTACAATTGAAAGTTCCTAACGCTTCAGGAAAGTCCCTAACGCTGAATGTCTAGAAATCTGGACTCATCAACCCCCTAGAACAGTATGGGCCTGTCCAGGCTTCTACACGGATTTTTTTCATCTTTAAATATCTGGAATATAATGCTTTCCTGGTAAAGCGGATTTAATTTGTAAATGCTGGTGAAATATCACAAGCTTTCAGTAGTTAATGTTGTTTGTGTTCGAAGAGTCCTTTCAACAAAATGTCAGTACGAACATTTGCAGTGTAGCTGTAATAATTGCAGTTTTCCGGAATATTTGTTTAATTGTGTCGAAAGGGACAGTTTTAGGTGTTAATAAAATAGCCTAACAATTGTAACACCTGTTTAAATTGTGTTACAAATAATCATTTGAAAGTATGTAGGTATATATTTTGTAATTATCTGAAAAACCAAAAGACTAACGGCAAAAATGTAGTACTAATAAAGTGCGTGTTCCATTTTATACTACAGTGTTTGTGTGAAATCGTTCCCGGTGAGACAATTAATTATCGAGTTTTAGTGGAAATGTGGTCACATATGTAAAAATGTAAGGCAATCCTTTTAGAGGCCTGGGCTGTCCCTGAAGCTTCCAGGAGATTGAGGGTCCCAGATTTTAAGACAATCAACGCCTGAAGGTGGTAAGATTGTGAGCCCTACGCACCGGCCGCCTTTATCCCTCAGAAAACATGCCTGGTACTCATTTCTACAAGATTTGATCAGACCTCAGGGCCATAGCTCGGGTGGAAGTATTAAGTCAATGAAAAATTTTAATGAAACCTTCGGGAGTCGAAACCACGGCCTTCGAGTTGTAGTGCAGTGCCCCAAGAAACGGCTACACATGTATGAAGTTATTCTTGTAACGTGGTCGTTACAGTTGTGCCGATTTGAATAAAATGTAATTGTTTCGACAGGTTATAATAAAGTTCACCAATACTAAAAATTTTGAAATTAGTTCAGCAGTGCTCAAGTAATTTCACGGGTACAGATATGTGGAAAGAGAGACACAAGGAAGGAGAGGTTTCAGTGGCGACCCTGAAAGATTGCGATGGGTCCTACAGCTAAATAAAGGTAGAAAATATCTGGAAATTCAAAGCAATTTTAATGCCTTTTATCAGCTCTTCTCCACTGCTTATTAATTACAAGGAATTCAAGGTTGAATTCATATAACCTTCTTCACCTTTGTATGCAAATTTAGTCCTGATACATGCTAATAATTTGGTTAGTCTTGCAGTTTTAATCTGAATAAATATCTGCCCAAATGCCGACTGATGTCAGTCTGTTGAAAACTAAAGTAAAATTACACATTCTCACCAAAATTGTCGTTGTTGACTAACAAATAGCATGTTATACATAACGTGTAAGTTTGTTAATTCTGTGCTGTACTGTAAACTTTTGCCTGCCTCTAGTACCTGGTATTTTACTGTCTTAAAACTGATAATTGCCTCGAAAGGGCGCGAGGTTTCCATCTTATTACAATATATTATCCCAACTAGTACATGAATTATTGGTCTTTTTCTCAAAAAATATATTACTAACCATTATTTAGTTCCCCTAAATTAATTGTCATCTCCAACTCAAAAGCTCGCGACTTCCTCGTTTCTTTACTACTGCGCGCAGAAATCTATAGGATCTCCGGGTGTTCTCGAAGGGTGTTAAGTTCTTACCAAATTTTGTTGCAATCTATAGAATACTTCTAAATTTAGCTCTGAAACATAGACACGCAGGCAGCATAGCAATTTGACGGAACAATTTCTTTTCTTTCTAGAGAATGGAAGGTAGATTAAAAACAGGTACTAGTTTGCTGTCCTCTGGAGGCCATCTTCAGTAAGAGGAAGTGCCTTTCTATGCCTTTACATTGTGAACTATTGCTGTGTAGCGTAAACAAGCATAAAGTTGCAGCAAATACCCTGACATCACATTAGTCGATGGGTCAAGCTCCCTGGTGTTTTACTTGACGTTTCACGAATTGTGGCCAACATACTTACAGCTGTAGAAATGTGTGGCAAACATAAGTACAGCTGTAGAAATGTGTGGCCAACATACTTACAGCTGTAGAAATGTGTGGCAAACATAAGTACAGCTGTAGAAATGTGTGGCCAACATACGTACAGCTGTAGAAATGTGTGGCCAACATAAGCACAATTGTGGAAATATGTGCCCAACATAAGTACAGCTGTAGAAATGTGTGGCCAACATAAGTACAGCTGTAGAAATATGGGGCCAACATAAGCACAACTGTGGAAATGTGTGGCCAACATACGTACAGCTGTAAAAATGTGTGGCCAACATAGCACAACTGTGGAAATGTGTGACAAACATAAGTACAGCTGTCAAAATGTGTGAGCAACATAGGTACAGCTGTGGAAATGTGTGGCCACCCATTAATAAAGCGGGGTAAGAAATGTAGATAAGATCAGTGAGCTTCTTACATGGTATTTACGTAAACTGAAACAAAGCGTACTGTAGTATACAACCGACTCTACATTGTCTTTTGTTACGTTAATTAATATACAACTTCGTCTGTCGTTACAGAACTGTTGCCAAAATTGTAACTAAGAAATTTCCATTGTAAATCATAAATTCAAATACTAAAAGTAAAGAGAGGATTTCTTCTGTATGTTTATATACAAGACATAACGTTATTCTGTGTTAGATATCTGTTCGTTATATTCCACTGCGGTATTTTGTGGCGTGTAAACAAATTTTTAGGCGCGTTCGCAAAGTTGAAGAGTGACTATTAGCTTCGTCATTTTTGTCTGTCTGTCTGTTATCATGGAACATCTGAACTCCCACAACACGAAATTTCTTGAAAGATTATATTTGATTATTTTTCGAAAATGTACCGAGAAATTTCAAGTTTCAATAAAACACGACTAGAATAACGGGCACCGTACATGAAGACCAATATTATATATTTTTGACAATATCTCGGTCAATTGTTAGAATAAGAAATGCTTCAGACAAATGTTGCAGAGAAAATCCGAGCACGCATTTTATGTCCAGTAACTATTTTTGCCGATAATCGTGCTTTTATGAGATAATGTGCAAAAATATGGTACAGCCGGACAGGCCACAAATAAAAATAGGGAGCATGTACATTGTATCATGAATACTTCAGGCTACAAACACACACTCTCACAGTATATAATAAAAATAATTGATTTTCCTCTGCAACAATGGTTGCATTAACCTGTCTCAGTGTTACGTGTTACGTGTATAGCCTGTCTTGTTACATTTGGAATGAATACCCCAGATCTCTGTGCAACTGTCAGTGCCAAGTCTTAAGTATTGTAATCGCTGTCACTACAAGCCACTAAAAGCTTCTTTATGTATTATTCTATTTACCATTTTTGGACACGGTCTGTACTCTTTCTGTGTTTCAATTCGTAACGTGTCTGTTATCGGTTTGTGCTTTTGTACCACCTTAATTTACTCAACCTCTAATATTGTAATATTTTATCTTGTTTTAGGTGAGTACGAAACGGGTGGTACTTGAGGATGTGGCGTGTCTTTTTTGTGTAAGTAGAGAGGCGATGTTACATTCACCTTATTTTCATAAATCACTGTTTTGAAATGGATTTTTTGTTGTTTTATGGTTATCATGCATTACGTTAGTTTGTTGCAGTAGTATAAAAACCTAACAACCTAAGCACTTTATGTAGTAATTCAGGCAGAGTTTAATCCTTATCTCTACTTTGAGGCTATAATTTTGTGACGAGTATTCAAATAATTAATCTCTATACAGCAGTTTTTACTAAATGGTCCAAGGAAAAATAATGCCCCGATGGTCCGATTATTGAAGTAATTTTGAGTGTTTGCACAGCGAATGTAACGGGAAAAATTGCGTAATGTGACACATTCAATAAAACTAGCATACTTGTGAACGTAAAATGCTTCATATTTTGAAAGCTCTCGCAAGGAAAGCCGGATTAAAGAAACTAATTTTCATGGATTTTTACAGAATGGATCTTGCTTAGCCCCATAAAAGAGCTTTACCTTCCATCATCCGTCTCTTTAACTCGCATATTTTTTTCATCGGCATGTGGCAGCGCGCAAGTAAATGCAGGATTTTTCTTCCCATTTTTGCTTTATTTTATTTTTATCCTTTTAGTATTTCATCCCAGTTTTTGAAATAATCAGAGTTTAACGTGTTTGTTTACTGTTTTGAAAGTGTCCAGAAGATGTTCATTGTAACTAAATAAAAATGAAGCAGTAAGTTGGATAGTGGCTGAGCTTGAAGGGCCGGAATGTATTAAGGAAATTAAATTACATTAAATTGACGGTTGCAATATACACCGTAGGAAGATCAACAAACCTCCATGTTACAGAGCTAATTAAAAGACAAAAGACTTGCGGAATTCAAAAACCTTCTTTTCGGAATTTAATGTTTTACAAGCAGAGAGATGAAACGCATACGTTTTATCTGGCTGTGTGTCTAACCCGTATACTTTTGAGAGCTTGCACGAATTCCAAACAATTTGAAAGAAAATTTATTTTCTGCCAAATCGAATTTGTTGGAGCAGGTTTCTGGAATATGTCAAAGAATATAAATTTAAAAACAGATTAGTTGTTATCCGTGATACAGCACTGTACCTGTGGCTTTTATCTCAGTATTTAACCAACTTGATGCACAAAATTTGTTTCACAATAAGTTTTATTTCATGCCTCTACATGTTTCGAGCACATGTGCTCATCATCAGGAGGTCAAAATTGCTTACACAGCCTCTAGTATTATCCTCCTGATGATGAGCACATCGGCTCGAAACATGTAGAGGCATGAAATGAAACTTATTGTGAGACAAATTTTGTGCATCAAGTTGGTTAAATACTGAGATAATTATACTGAGATGCACGGTCAGCAAAACGTCAAAAATCTGTACTTGTGGTTTTTAAACTTATTTATGTTAATGTTGGTGCTTCATTGTGAGTTTCTGCAAGTGCAAAACTGGTGAATTTCGTGGACATATGTTGAATAGGAGAAGAATTCGTACATACGCACAAAGCGTACGTGCGCGCGGACACAAACACACACACACACGCACACACACAAACATAAGCACAGAAAATATTCTCTGGCATCTAAATGACTGGCGCAGTATTGTACTTCTACACTGGAGATGGTGCAGCACCTTCCCCATCCACCATACCAATGACGCATGACATCGAGAAATGTTGTCAACTAAACATTCCACATGTTACAGAACATCCATGCTTTATAACATTTAAGGATTCACTCCATAAACAACAGTTGCTGAAATACTCTATAGAACTTAGTTTATCTTCAATAATTTTAGTGCAAAAGCCAACACAAATTGAAACGGATATCCCAGAAATATCCCCGAGCTTCAGGCGTGACACCACATTATGTGTTTATTGTGCAACATGTTACGGAGACTCATATAATATCTACAGAACTTGTCTAGTAAAGAACACCACAGTCCACAAAGCGACCTTATGGGGAAGTGTTGGCTAATTAACAGATGAACAGGAGAATGATCCTGGACAACTAGAAGTATGTGGGATTGACGAAGCAAAGATAATTTATATGGTAATGGCGACGCTGTTAACACTAGTTGCTTTGCCCTTGGAAATGTGGCCCGTTTATGGAATGGTTCGTCGATAAGCTTTCCCTTCAGCCCTGCCGGTAAACGTAGAGTCGTTTTCAGGCGCGTTCGCAGAGTTGCGAGAAGTGACTATTAGCTTCGCCATATCCGTCCGCCCGTCCGTACGAATGTAACAGATCTGTTCTCACTGGACGGATTTTCATCATGTTTGATATTTGAGCATTTTTCGAAAATCGGTCGAAAAATGTCAAGTTGCATTAACATCTGATGATAATAACGGGTACTTTACATGAATACCAATGTACGCTTTTGATCATATCTCGCTCAGATCTTCTTAGAATGAGATATGTTTCGCAGAGTGTTGTAGAGAACATCAAAACACACATTTTATGTGTATTTTTTTTGACGTTTTGTTGACCGTGCATCTCAGTATATTTATCTCAGTAATTAACTAACTTGATGCACAAAATTTTTGTTTTACAATAAGTTTATTTCGAGCACATGTGCTCGAAACATGTAGATGCATGAAATAAACTTATTGTAAAACAAAAATTTTGTGCGTCAAGTTGGTTAATTACTGAGATAAAAACACACATTTTACGATCAAAAATATTTTTATTTCGAAAAACGTTAATATTTATGAAATATTTAGAAGCATATTGTACAGCCGGACAGACCACATGTGACAGCATGTAATACTTATGTCTTGTCAACTAGAACATTGTTTGCTCCAACGCAACTCAATGTTACTTTATACTTATATTGCCTGTCTTTTTGTACTCCTACTTACCACCGGCTGCAATATTAAAGGTCTCTGTTCTGTCACACACTGCTAAGACACTCTGTTGCATTTTGTTATCAGAATAATTACTTATGTTTCCGTAAGAAGGTTTGAAACTATTGTTTTTGGCAATAAGCCATAGTATGTTCTGTGCGAGATATTTAGACAGGTGTAGGATTTTTCGCGTGGAAATGAAAACCGAGCGGCGGCACTGATAGAGACGACTCTCTTTTGGATGTAATGGCGTGTGGTTTGTATAAGAGGTACCAATGTTTCGGAGCAAGAGGCTCCTTATAACTTCATGGAAGAGTTTATCGTACCCTGATGAATGTGGGAATGGGTTAGTGCGGAACATCTGTATCTGTGCCCCAAAATACACGGCGTCACATACCAGGAGACATTAATTTTCACAACCATCGTCGTAAAATTCTCAAAACTCACGTTCGCACTTATATTTGAAATTTGCTGTCGCTGCATTTTATGGGTGGCGGCAGGTTGAATATTCAACGTATGACAATGGGAGCAAGAATGCTTGTCAGGCGATATTCTCGAAGCGATCAGAAGGTAGAAACTGGGTAATGGAGGCTTTTGTTAGGAATAATTTGCCTGGAGATGTTGGGAGAAACTCGGGGGAAAAAAAAGCCGATATGGTCGATACGGTCCGTCATTGAAACAAAGAGCCACCAGAATTTCAGATATACCGAAGTCATTGTGTTTTCGCATTAGGAAATCTCCCTGTACTGAATTAAGCAGTATGCCATGAAGGCATATGAACTAGTGGATATAGGACTTCGTGTATACGTAAGATCCGTGCTATACTGAAAAGAGTGGTTAGCTTCAGACTTATGCCGCTATGTCCCCAAGGAAAGGTCTCCAATTACTTATTAGATATACGGCCGGGAGGGGCATGGAACCTGCCAGAATGAGTTGAGTATGAGGAAAACCTTGCTTACTGCCGGAAGTTTAAAAAATATTCCACGTCAGTCTATCCTGTCATAATAATAATAATAATAATTAATAATCGGTACTGCAACTCATAAAGAATCTTGGCCGAATATACCTGGTTTCATAACAATACTTTTTTACTGTGAAGATTGTTAGGCATAGGACAAACCCCGTTTCTAGAAGGATATGAATGTGATTTCAGATCTTACTCCCACAGGGCATTTACTTCACTACTCCCAGATAGTCCCACCAACCCTGAGTTTTGGACTACTGCTACTTCACCTGACCCCTGTCCGTCGACCTGTCTAGCTTGGTTGGATTTACCACGAGTTTAAACTTCCACCAGCATACCTCTCCGAGTCACAACAGGGCATGCAAAGCTATTCACCACGATAAGGTTTCAGTCCTCGAGGAGAGGGTCCAGCCTGTAGGGTAGTTATGACTCCAGTTGAGATTTCTGGGTGTCATTCGTATTGGAATGACGCAATAAATGAATACTTGAAACACGACTTGCTGTAAGCAGGTCTTGCAAGGGAAATAAGTACTTATACGGCATTCCAAAAATGTGGTCTGTGGTGTCAGATATTGTGGATACACCCTCAGAAGACAACGTGTGCTCTATTAAGGTAGGTCAATGTTAATCCCGTCCAGTTGACAGATAAAGCAGCGTAAGTCCTCCAAACAGCAAAAAAAAAAAAAAAAAAGATAAAAACATCTCTCTCTTTCAGCTACTTAAAAGAAATAATACATATTTTCTTGTTTTTATACTCTTTATAAAATATATTAAAAA